>MDSV01137233.1_pt1 | contig 14393 bp, 18 predicted proteins | sample 810851 | NCBI WGS metagenome assembly MDSV01 (sample SAMN05326640, study PRJNA326480) | marine metagenome | isolation source: seawater | place: Atlantic Ocean: North East | collected 2012 | reverse complement strand
TTGGGGCGTAGCCAAGTGGTAAGGCAGCGGTTTTTGGTACCGCCATTCCTAGGTTCGAATCCTAGCGCCCCAGCCAAATATGTTTAATTTAATAAATAATTTTTTTAACTCATCTAAAAATTTAAAAAGTGTAATTTTAGGATTTCAAATTTTAAAAAAAAAAACAAATATAGAAAAAATATTTAATTTAATTGAAAGTTATTCAAAAGAGGCGCAGGTTAGATATGTTGGTGGATGTGTTAGAAAAATACTAAATCAAGAGATAATTGATGATATTGACTTGGCGACTAACTTAGAACCATACCAGGTTAAAGAAATTTTAAATAATAATGAAATAAACTTCCATGAAACAGGGATTGAGCATGGAACAATAACAGCAATGATAGAAAATGAAAAATATGAGATAACATCTTTAAGGCAAGATGTTTCCACAGATGGTAGACACGCTAAAATCATATTTACTAAAGATTGGCTTAAGGATGCAGAACGTAGAGATTTTACTATTAATGCAATTTATTCTGATCTTGATGGGAATTTATTTGATCCTTTCGAAGGGGTAAACGATCTTAAAAATGGTAAAATAGTATTTGTAGGAGATGCAGATAAAAGAATAAAAGAGGATTATTTAAGAATACTTAGATATATAAGATTTTTTACAAAATATAGTAAATTTGATCACGACCAAAATATAATAAAATCCATAAATAAAAATATGTCAGGGATATCAAAAATATCCTCTGATCGATTACTTGATGAGTTTAAAAAGATTTTTAAAAATTCAAATTTAGAAAAAGTATATAATGATGACTTCTCCCACCAAACTATTAAGCTTATTTTTCCACAATTTAAAGGTTTAGAAAATTTAAAAAACTTAAATAAATTATTATTTAAAAAGCTTCATGAGCAAGATTTTATTTTTTTTTTATCATTATTGATTGTGGATGAGTCTGACAATACCGATTATTTTATCTATAAATATAACGTTTCTAAAAAAGCCCAAAAAAGAATTTATAGTATTAAGGATTTTTATTTTCAAAAAAATAAAAAGAATAAAATTGGTGTTAAAAATCTTTGGAGAATATTTTATAAAAATGGAAGAGAAACTTTAAATGATATTTTAAACTATAAAATTTTCACTTCTAAAAAAATTGACAAAAAATTAATCGAATATTTAGAGTATTTTAAAGATAAAGAAGTACCAATATTTCCAATAAAAGGTGAATATTTAATGAAAAAGTTTAATTTATCTGAAGGAAAAAAAATTGGTGAAAATCTAAAATTAATCGAAGAATTGTGGATTGAAAATAATTTTAAGATAAATGATGAGCAGATAAAAAAAATAATAAAAAATTAAATATATTTTACGTCTTTTATCTCAAAGTTTTTTTTTCCTGCGGGAGTGTTTATCTCAACAAGATCTCCTTTTTTTTTTCCTATAACGCCTTTACCAATTGGGGATTTAAAATAAATTAATTTTTTTTTTAGGTCAGCTTCATCTTTGCCAACAATTTTATAATCTATCTTTTCATTTGTATCTAAATTTATCATAAATACAGTACACCCAAAAATAACTTTTCCCTCATTAGTAAGTTTGGTTACATCTATTACGTTTGCTCTAGCAATAATATCGTTTATTTCTTCAATTCTTCCTTCGTTGTAAGATTGTTGTTCTTTTGCAGCATGATACTCCGCGTTTTCTTTTAGATCACCGTGGGACCTAGCTTCTGCAATAGCACTGACAATTTCAGGTCTTTTTTTTTCTTTTAGAAAAATTAATTCCTCTTTTAAACTTTCTAATCCCTGAACTGTTATTGGTTCTTTATCCATTATTTTATTTCCATTTAGCAACAGGAGGCATAGACATTAATATTGCATCTATATTTCCATTAGTCTGTAAACCAAACTTGGTTCCTCTATCGTATAACAAGTTAAATTCAACATATCTTCCTCTTTTTAAATACTGAATTTCTTTTTGTTTATCTGACCATTTTTTATTTTTGTTTTTAATCACTATTTCTCTAAAAATATTTTTAAAACACATTCCAACTTCCCTAATAAACGAGAAGTCTTTTTGCCAATTATTTTTTTTATAATCAAAGAAAATACCACCTATACCTCTTGCTTCCTTTCTGTGAGGTAAATAAAAATATTTATCACACCATTTTTTATATTTTTTATAATAATTTTTATTATGTCTGTCACAAGTTTTTTTTAGCTCTAAGTGAACCCATTTTTTTAAAGACTTATTATTTATACAAGGTGTTACATCGATACCACCTCCAAACCATCCGTAAGATGTATAAATGTATCTCGTGTTAAAATGTAAAGCCGGAACATGTGGATTTTTCATATGCATAACAACTGATATTCCTGTAGCCCAAAACTTTCCATCTTTATTTGTACCAGGTATTTTATTCTTTAATTCACCAGGAAATTTTCCATATACTTCCGAAAAATTTACCCCAACTTTATCAAAAATTTTTCCGTTTTCTATAATTCTAAATTCACCCCCACCTTCATTCTTTTTTTTCCCTCTTTTCCAGAAAGTTGATTTAAATTTATATTTTTTATTTTCTAATTCTTCTATATCTTTACATATAATATCTTGAAGAATTTTGAACCAATTAGATGTTAATTTCTGTTTAATTTTATTATCCATTTATTTGTCTTAACCATTCGGAAATTACTATTGCAACAGAAGTAGATAAATTCAATGATCTTTTTTTTTCAATCATTGGTATTTTTAACTTAAATTTAGATGTTTTGTGAACATTTTCTGGCACGCCTCCACTTTCTTTACCAAAAAGAATAGTATCCTCTTCTCTAAACTTAAAGCTCGTGTAAGATTCTTTAGCTTTTGTAGTCATTAAAATCACTCTTTTATTTCTTTTAATTTTAAAGAAGTCTTCCGCACTCTCGTAAAATTTAATCTTATCAGTTTCCATATAATCCATTACTACTCTTTTAAATCGTTTATCGTTTAATAAAAAACCACAAGGCTTTATTATTTCTAGATCTGCTCCTAAACATGCGCAAGATCTGATAATTGCAGCAGTATTTTGAGGAATATCAGGCTCATAAAGCGCTATTTTAAGTACCGAAATGGGTTTTTTATGTGTCATTGTTTCAGTAGAAATTATTCTTTTTTATTATATGAAATCATATAATAGATAACAAATAACAGTAAAATGTCAGATAAAAAAGTTAATAGAAGAGATTTCATTTTTACAGCAACTTATGCGGTTGGAGCTGTAGGAGTAGGAGCAACCGTTTGGCCACTTGTAGATCAAATGAACCCTGACGCTTCAGTAAAGGCTCTTGCAAGTACTGAAGTTGATATAAGTTCTTTGGAACCAGGTAAAGAAATTACAGTATTGTGGAGAGGCAAACCTGTTTTTATTAAAAGAAGAACAGAAGATGAAATTCAAGAAGCAAGATCAGTTAAAATGGAGGATCTGCCAGACCCAGAAAAGGACGAAGATAGAGTAAAAAATCCTGAGTGGCTTGTAATGTTAGGGGTGTGTACCCATCTAGGGTGTGTACCTTTAAAAGAAAAAGGAGATTATAACGGTTGGTTTTGTCCATGCCATGGTTCTCATTATGATACTTCTGGCAGAATTAGAAAGGGTCCTGCTCCAGAAAATATGTCGGTGCCTCAATATGAATTTTTGGATGATAAAACTATAAAAATTGGATAAAAATAAATGAGTGAAAATAATTATACACCCAGCTCAAAATTTGGAAAATGGTTTAATGATAGATTGCCACTTCTTACTCTTACAAATCATTTAACTGATTATCCCACTCCAAAGAATTTAAATTATTGGTGGACATTTGGTGGTATTTTAACTTTCTGTTTAATCACTCAAATAGTAACCGGTTTAACACTTGCAATGCACTACATTGCACATGCGGATATGGCATTTGAAAGTGTTGAACATATTATGAGAGATGTGAATTATGGATGGTTAATAAGATATATTCATTCAAACGGAGCTTCGATGTTTTTTCTTGCAGTTTACATTCATATTTTTCGATCTTTATTTTATGGTTCTTATAAAGCACCTAGAGAAATTATTTGGATACTAGGAATAATTATTTATTTGTTAATGATGGCTGCTGCTTTTATGGGTTATGTGCTTCCTTGGGGACAGATGAGTTTTTGGGGTGCAACAGTTATTACAAATCTTTTTAGCGCAATACCATTAGTGGGTGAAGGTATTGTAACTTGGCTTTGGGGAGGATATTCAGTAGATAATCCAACTTTAACAAGATTTTTTACTTTGCATTATTTAATTCCTTTTTTAATTTTAGGTTTAGTTGTTTTACACATTTGGGCATTGCACGTACCAGGGAATAATAACCCAGTAGGAATTGATATTAAAAAACCATCTAAGGATACAGTACCATTTCATCCTTACATAGTTATAAAAGATACATTTGCATTATTAATGTTCATGATAATTTTTGCATTTTTTGTTTTTTACTCTCCAAACATTTTAGGACATGCTGATAATTATATTGAAGCAAATCCAATGGTAACCCCAGCGCATATAGTACCTGAATGGTACTTGTTACCTTTTTACGCAATTTTAAGGTCTGTACCAGATAAACTCTTAGGGGTAATTGCGATGTTATCAGCGATATTAATATTAGCTGCTTTACCATGGTTAGATACATCTAAAATACGTTCTGCAGTTTTTAGGCCATTGTATAGACAATTCTACTGGATATTAGTTATCGATGTTTTAGTGTTGGGGTATGTGGGAGCAATGCCAGCCGAAGGTCTATACCTGTTAGTGGCAAGAGTTGCTACTGCATATTATTTTATTCATTTTTTAATTATTCTCCCTTTACTAGGCTTTAAAGAAAAAACGATTCCTTTACCAATGAGCATTTCTGAGCCAGTTTTAGGTGGAGCAAGCAATTTAGCCACAGCTAGAGTTGACAAAAATCTGGATTAATTTGTGAAAAAATTTTTAAGACTTAATTTTTATATACTTTTATTTTTTGGTATAAATTTTGCGGTTTACTCAGCAGAAAAAGTTGATTTACTTAAAACGGATTGGAGCTTCAAAGGTTTATTTGGAAAATTTGATAGGGCATCGTTGCAAAGAGGATATCAAGTTTATAATGAAGTATGTGCTTCCTGTCACTCAATGAAATATCTTAGTTACAGAAATTTAATGGAGCAGGGCGGTCCAGAATTTTCAGAAGAACAAGCAAAAGCCATTGCTGCTGGATTTGAAATCATCGATGGACCAAATTCAGATGGTGAAATGTTCGAGAGATCCGCTAAGTTATCTGATAAATTTGTTTTACCTTATCCAAATGAAAAAGCTGCACAAGCAGCAAACGGTGGAGCTTATCCTCCAGATATGTCAGTTTTAGCAAAAGCAAGAAAAGGAGGAGTTGATTATTTATATTCTGTATTATTAGGCTATGAAGATCCACCATCAGGAATTCAATTAGACGAAGGTGTTTATTATAATAAATTTATGTACGGGAATAAAATAAAGATGCCTAAGCCTTTAGAGGATGATTTAATTCAATACAGTGATGGTACCTCAGCAACCGAAGAACAAATGGCGAAAGATGTTGTTACATTTTTAATGTGGTCAGCGGAACCCCATCTAGAAGCTAGACATAAAATGGGTTTTCGAGCGATAATATATTTAACTATTTTAACCGTGTTAGTTTATTTTAGTATGAAAAAAATATGGTCACGTGTTAAATCTGAAGTTTAAAACGTCTCCATCTTTTACAACGTAATCTTTTCCCTCTAATCTCATTTTACCATTATTTTTTGAGTTTAACCAACCCTTATTTTCAATAAAATCATTATAAGATACAGTTTCTGCTCTTATAAAACCTTTTTCAAAATCAGAGTGAATTTCACCTGCAGCTTTAGGAGCTAAGCAGTTTTTTTCAATTGTCCAGGCTCTAGTTTCTTCAGGACCCGATGTAAAAAAAGTGTCTAGTCTTAAGATGCTATAACCTTTTTGAATAAGTTGATTTAAACCAGTTTCATCTAATCCAATCATTTTCATATAATTCTCTTTTTCTTCATCTATTAGTTGATTAATTTGATTTTCAATATCAGCTGAAATAATTAGAGTATTCTCCTTACCAAATTTTTTACTAAAAATATCTGTATATTTATTTCCTTTTGAGACACTATTTTCATCAACATTACAAACAAATATTTTTGGTTTAATAGACAATAAACCAGTCTGATTAATTGTTTTAACATCATTATCTTTATATAAAATAGAAAGATCTTTATTATTATTCAAACAATCCAATGCAGTTTCTAAGATTTTTAAATGTTCAGGAATAAGAGTTTTTTTATTTTTTTTATCAAGTCTTTTTTGTACTGAGTCTAAATCAGCAAGCATCATCTCTGTTTCTATGATCTCCAAGTCTCTTATTGGGTCAATAGATGAATTTACATTCTGTATATCTGCAGAATCAAAACATCTCACAACATGTATAATTGCATCAACCTCTCTTATATGTGATAAAAATTTATTACCCAAACCTTCCCCTTTGGAAGCTCCTTTTACAAGTCCAGCAATATCAACAAAGGATATTGTAGTATTTATTTTTTTTTTTGAAGATGATATTTCTGTTAATTTATCTATTCTCTGATCAGGTACTGGCACTACACCAATATTTGGATCAATTGTACAAAACGGAAAATTTTCAGCTTGAGCTTTATTTGAATTAGTTAGAGCGTTAAATAAAGTTGACTTTCCAACATTAGGCAAGCCAACTATTCCACATTTAAAACTCATTTATTTATTATTAACTGTACTCGAAAATAAATCTAACTTTTTATCTATTAAGATAGGTAAAGATGTGATTATATTTTTAGTAATTGAATCAAGCTCAACCTTTTCTTCATCGTTAAAATCTTGCAACACATGATCTTCAGCCTTAATATTTTCTTTTGGATGACCAATGCCTATTCTGACTCTTGAATAATCTTTTCCAATAAATTTATCTATAGAATCAATTCCATTATGACCAGCACTACTTCCACCAAATTTTGTTTTAATTTTTCCAAAATCAATATCTAAATCATCATGAAAAACGAACACATTTTCAGCATCAATTTTAAAATATTCAATTAATTCCCTTATACATATCCCGGAATTATTCATAAATGTTAATGGTTTGATTGCATAAATTTTTTTTCCATTGATAGTTCCAGTAGTAAGTAATCCCTTAAATTTTGGTTTTTGTTTTGATAATCCAAATTTAATATTAATTGCATCAATAACTTTGAAACCTATGTTGTGACGATTATTTTCAAAGTTTGGAGCTGGATTTCCTAAACCTACGAATAAAAGCATATGTTAAATTTAATTAAAATTGATCAATTAGATTATTTTTTTTCGGCAGGAGATTTTTTTTCTTCGCCCTTTTTGGGTTCATCTTTTTTCTCTCCCTTGTCCCCTGAAGTTGCAGTTTTAGCTTCACCTTCCTTACCTTCAGCTGGGGCTGCTGCACTTCCTTCTTCTGTTCCTTCTGCTCCCTCTGTAGCCTCCGCTGGTTTTTCAGGTTCTTTAATAACAGTTGGCGCTGCAAGAGTAGCAACTACGAAATCTCTACCTTTTATAGTCGGCACAACATTTTCAGGTAGCTTTATCGAAGATATTTTAAAGCTAGTACCTATATCAGTATCATTAAGATCAACTATAAGTTCATTTGGAATATTTTCAGTTGGGCACTTAAGCTCGACTTTTCTTCTTACAATATTCAATACTCCACCTCTTTTTAATCCCGGTGAATTTTCACTATTAATAAACTTTACAGGTATTTCTAATACTACAGTTCCACCTTTAACAATTCTTAAAAAATCAACGTGTATTGGTTCGTCAGTAATTAAATCAAAAATAATTTCTCTTGGTAAAACATTTTGATCATTTCCATCAATTTTTAATGTAATTATATTTGATAAAAAGTTTTCTTTTTCCATAAGAGTTTTTAATTTTTTTTTTGAAAAAGATACCTTTTGGTTTTGCTCTTTTCCGCCGTATATAATACCTGGAACATCACCATTAGACCTTAAAGTTTTAAGATCACCTTTAGTTTTAGTATTTCTTATGTTTGCTTCTAAATTCATAAAATGTAAGGCGTTTTAACCTAAGTTATTTAAATAAACAAGTAAATTATTTGAATAAATCAGATACAGATGTGGAGTTTGAAATTCTTTTTAGCGCTTCTCCTAATAAGTTTGAAATACTTAATACTTCAATATTTTTAACATTTCTAATTTTTCTAGAATTATCAATTGTATCTGTAATTACAAAGTTTTTAATTGAAGATTTTTTAATTTTGTTAATTGCGTCACCACTAAGCACTCCATGAGTTATATAAACATGAACTTCTTTTGCACCTTTGCTTATTAGGACATTAGCTGCATTTACTATAGTTCCACCAGAATCGACTATATCGTCAACCATAATACAAATTTTATTTTTAACATTTCCAATAATATTCATTACTTCAGACTTTCCTGGTGCTGGTCTTCTTTTATCAACTATAGCCAAATCAACATTTAAAAGTTTACTTAATCCTCTTGTTCTTGCAACTCCGCCAACGTCTGGAGAAACACAAACTATATTATTAAGTTTAATTCTTTTTTTTATATGTCTATAGAATATTGGAGTTGCGTATAAGTTGTCTACTGGTATATCAAAAAATCCTTGAATTTGTCCAGCATGCAAATCTACGGTAACGACTCTATCAGCTCCTGCTTTAGTAATAAGATTAGATATTAGTTTTGCTGATATAGAAGTTCTTGGAACAACCTTTCGATCTTGTCTTGCATAACCAAAGTAAGGAATTACAGCAGTAATATTTTTTGCAGATGATCTTTTTAAGGCATCTATACATAGCAACATTTCCAAAAGATTATCATTGGCGGGGGAAGATATAGATTGTAATATAAATATATTATTTCCTCTTATATTTTCATTAATTTCAACATAAATTTCTCCATCAGCAAATTTTCTAATTTTAGAATTTACTAATTTTGTTTTTAAATATTTAGATATTTTTTGACTGAGATTTTTGTTGCTATTACCTGTTAATAATTTCATTGAGATATACTAATTAATCATAATTAATGAAATATTTCTACCATAATCGTTATTTTTTTTTGATAAAGATCTCCTTGCACTAAAGTATGTATTTTTTAGTTTATAAGTGTCTTTATCAATAATCTCAATTTTCTTTATACCCAATTTTTTAAGCTGATATTTTATATATTTCCTTAAATCAAAAAATATTCTTTTTTTTTTAAAATTAAAAAAAATTTTATTTCTTGTATCTGATTTTAAAAATTTTTTTAAAAAGTCTTGTTTTATTTCGTAACTAGAGGATGAAATACATGGGCCAATCACAGTAATTATATTTTTCTTTTTACAACCTTTTTTATACAAAAAGTTAATTACCCTCTTTAGTATACCTTTATAGGCTCCTTTCCATCCAGCATGAATTACTCCAATAACTTTTTTATCATCATCATAAATCATTATTGGCGCACAATCGGCAGTTAAAACACCAATAGGAAATTTTTTTTGGTCAGTAATCAAAGCATCACATGTTATTTTTTTGTTGACTGTTTTATCTCCAATAAAATAAAATTTATTACTATGTATTTGTTTAGGTAAAATAACAATTTTTGATTCTGAATTTATTTTTTTTAAAACTATATTTAAGTTTTTTTTTATATTTTGCTTATTATCATTAGACCCTATACCGCAATTTAAACTTCTATAAATTCCTTTAGAAGTACCACCATTAGACCCAAAAAAACCATGAGATAAATTTTTAAATTTTGATAATTTTTTTGATTTAATCAGATTGAAATCCTAATTTAAAATTTATTTTTTTATCTGTTATTAACATTACCTTGAAAACATCACCCATAAATTTTTTACCTATTAGCTTTTCAATTCTATAATATATATCAACTTTCCTCGAAAACTTTAAATTTTTAGATACAAGTTCTGCTCTTTTTAAAATTCCAAGTGACTGTAGAAAATTTCTTTGAGTTGTAAAACCAGATATTTTAAGATCAAATTTTTTTGCAATCATCATTAAAAAGTTAAAAGATAAACTATAAGTGATATCACATTTTTTATAATTATCTAAAATGTTGACTATTTTATGATTGCGCATACCCCTTAATGTATTTTTTATTTTTTTTTCTTTATACCCATAATCAATAATAAGCAAAGCTCCTCTATTTTTTTTAATTATTTTAGAAATTTTTTCAATAAAACTTAATGCATCTTCGGAAATCTCCAATATTTTTTGATTTTTTGAAATCTTTAATCCAATTTTTTTTTCAATTCTTTTTATATCCACTTTTATATCTAAATATTGATAGTTTTTTTCTTTATGTGAATTAACCTTTCTTTCGTACCAACTGTTTTTTATTTTAAAATATTGATTTATGGGCAACGCATCAAAAAATTCATTTGCTAAAAAAACACTAGGTCCTTTAATCTTTTTTAAATTGTTAATCCAAAAAACTTTTTTATTTTTAATTTTCGCTTTTTGAATTTGTCTTAGATGTGGACTTTTTTCCAATATATAAATTTTATAACTACTATTAAATTTTGGAAAATTTTTTAGAGTTTTAGAAATAACATCTATCATTTCACCATTACCCGCTCCCAATTCAATAATATTAAATTTTTTTGGTTCATTTAATTTTTTCCAAAAACTTATTAACCATATTGCAATCATTTCTGAAAAAAAAATTGAAATATTCGGGGCAGTAATAAAATCCCCTTTGTGACCAAAAGGATTTTTGGTCATATAATATCCTGTATTTTTTTCGTATAATGATTTTTCAATAAATTTTTTGAGTGAAATTATAGATTTTTTTTTATTTTTCATTTTTAAAAAAAACAATGACCCCAAACATTAACATTAATAAACTTAAAATTTGTCCCATAGAAAGATTTAAGAGTATGTAACCCAACTGAGGATCTGGTTCTCTAAAAAATTCTGCAAAAAATCTAAATATAGAATACAAGATTAAAAATATTGAAGATATCAAACCTTTTTTTTCTAATAGGTTTAATTTTACTAAACTATTTAAAACTAAAAAAAGTAACAATCCCTCAAGCAAAGCTTCATAAATCTGAGATGGATGTCTTTGCAAATTATCTATCTTTTGAAAAACAACACCCCAAGGAACTGTAGTTTCTTTTCCATATAGTTCAGAGTTTAGAAAATTTGATATTCTTCCAAAAAAAATTCCTATCGGCGCTACTACTGATATTGTGTCTAAAAAGACAAATGGGTTAATATTTTTTTTTTTACAAAATACCAAAGTTGTAATAATTATTCCGATCAGACCTCCATGAAATGACATTCCTCCATTCCATAAAAAAAATATTTCAAAAAAATTGTTTAGATAATAATTAAAATTATAAAACAAGACATATCCTAATCTACCACCAACTATAATTCCCACTATTAGGTATCCTATTAGGTCATCTAAATTTCTATTCAATTTTTCATCTTTTATGAGAAATTGTTTTATATATATCCATCCTAACAATATTCCAAAAATATAGGCTAATGAATACCATCTAACTTCAAAAGTCAGTAAATTAAATGCGACTGGGTCAAAATTATTAATAAACATTTTTAAAAAATAATATAAAGATATAATATTTTTAAAAGGCTTTATATGTCAAAATCAAAATTTGTTATTGATAGACTTGCTAAATTATTCGAACAAGGTCTTATTTCTTATAAAGATTTAAGTAATGAAGTAATCAATATTTTAAAATCTAAAAAAGAAGAAATTATTTTTAAATTAGACTTACCCTCTAAAGAAGAGTTTGATATTTTAAAAAAGAGAGTAGAAAATCTTGAAAGTAACTCAAAAAAAAAAAGAAAAAAAAATAAAAAAACTACAAAGGTAAAAAAATCTTAACTTTAAGACCACTTAATAACCTGGACTTTTCTAATTTTATATTCCCTCCATGAGATTGTATTATGTCTGAAGAAATGGACATTCCTAATCCTACGCTAGATTTAGAATCACCCCTACTTTTATCTATTTTATAAAAAGGTTTAAAAACATTTTCATATTCCTTTTCGGGTATTCCTGGGCCATCATCCTCAATATTAATTGTTATATTATTTGCATTTTTATTTAAGTTAATGACTATATTTTCACTATATTTGAGAGAATTATCTATAAAGTTATTTAGACATCTTTTAATTAAATTTTTTCTTCCACTAAAAATAATTTTATCACTTTCGTTATAAATAATTTTTTTACTTTCATATTTTTTTACAGTTATTAAAATTAAATTAGAAATGTCAAATTCTTCACTTTTTTCATTTGAACGATTACTTGAAAATTGTAGATATTCATTTAACATTTTTTCCATTTCAATTACATCTTCAGATAACTTTTCAGAAATTTCTTTATCCTTTATAAAAGCAAGTTGTAATTTGATTCTAGTAAGAGGAGTTCTAAGGTCATGACTTATTCCAGAAAGCATCTCAGATCTTTGATTAAGATGTCTAATTATTCTTTTTCTCATTTTTTCAAATTCGTAACCTGCTTGTCTAATTTCTAGCGCACCCGATGGTCTATATTCACCAATATCCTCTCCTCTTCCAAATTTTTCAGAAGCCTTAGCCAAGTTTATTATTGGTCTAGTTTGATTTTTTAAAAAAATTAGTGCAATTATTATTAGTAAAAATGCCGGTAAAGTAATCCATAAAGCAAATATTCTTGCAGATGAATTGGTAACCCTATCTTTAGGTACAATAAATTGAAAGTATCCATTTAAATATTGAATTTTTAATTCAATTAGGTTTTTTAAAGAAGTGGTATCAAACCAATAATTATTAAAATTATCTTTAAGTTCTCTTCTCAAGGTTCTATCCATTGGACTAAACCATCTTTCAAGATCTTCATCAGGTAATATTGAAAATGGATAATATTCAACTTTTATTTCATGTGTTTGTAAAAAAAGGTTGGTTAAAGAATCTTTATCATATTGTTCTTTATCATATGCATTTATAAAAAATTTAATTTCTCCCACAAGCGCTCTTGTTAAACCTTTATTAGTCTTAATCCAAAGGCTATCAAAAAAAACTATTGAAATAGTTACTTGCAGTATAAGAATTGGAGCGGCCACTATAAGAAGAGCTCTATAAAATAATTGTTTAGGTAAAAGTTTTTTTATAAATTTATTCAATCCATAAAACATAGCCTGCTCCTCTTATTGTTTGAAGATATTTAGGATTTTTGGGATCTAATTCAATTTTTTTTCTAAGTCTTGTAATAATTACATCTACTGATCTTTCTTTATCGATTTCAATCAAATTTCCAATATAATTTCGAGAAAAGGTTTCTCCGGGTGAATTTATCATTTTTTCTAAAATTATTTTTTCAGTATTATTTATTTTGAATTGATCATTATTTTTTTGGATAATTGATTTATTTAAATTAATTTTAATATTATCAAACTCAATTATTCTTTTTAAACTTTTTGACTTTGTTTTTTTCAAAATATTTCTAATACGAAGTATTAATTCTTTTGGTTCAAAAGGTTTTGAAAGATAGTCATCTGCTCCAACTTCTAAGCCCTCAATTCTTTCACTTGCTTGTCCTTTTGCAGTTAAAAGAATTATAGGGGTGTTAAGCTTTTCTTTATGTTTTGAGATAAAATCTAATCCACTTAAACCAGGCATCATGACGTCAAGAACCAGTAAATCAAATTTTATTATTTTAATTTTATCCTCTGCATCTTCTGCACTATCTGCAGTTGTAATTAAAAAATTATTTTCATTTAAATATTTTTTGACAAGATTTCTTATTCCTTCATCATCATCAACTATTAAAATATGTGCTTCAAATTTTTTCATTAATTATCTTTTCCAAAACATTTTTAAAGTTATTTACTTCAGTTGAACTTGAATTTAAAAGCGCTTTATAAATTCTCTTTTTTTGAGATGAAAATATTTCTTCAAATATTCTGTTACCTTTTTCAGTTAAAAAAACATGTTTTAGTCTTGTATCTTCCTTGCCTTTCTTAAATTCAATAAAGTTATATTTTACCAAATCTTTAATAACTCTATTTAAACTTTGTTTTGTAATCTTCAATTTCTTTAAAAGATTAGAAATTGTTATTCCACTATGGAGAGAGATTAAATGTATAGCTTTATGGTGCGCCATTCCTAACGAGTGTTTATTTAATGTTTTTTTTGCATCATTGAAAGACTCTTTGTAACAAATAAAGAGCTTCTCAATAAATTCTTTCAAATGATCATCTTTTAAGTATAAAAGATCTTTCATAATGGTAAGTTATATTGACATATTATATTTAGAAAGATAT
>MDSV01094359.1_pt1 | contig 14395 bp, 17 predicted proteins | sample 810851 | NCBI WGS metagenome assembly MDSV01 (sample SAMN05326640, study PRJNA326480) | marine metagenome | isolation source: seawater | place: Atlantic Ocean: North East | collected 2012 | reverse complement strand
CCTGTACCTGTACCTGACCTAGCAGAATCCGGTGTAGAACCTGTACCTGACCTAGCAGAATCCGGTGTAGAACCTGTACCTCTACCTGACCTAGCAGAATCCGGTGTAGAACCTGTGCCTCTACCTGACCTAGCAGAATCCGGTGTAGAACCTGTACCTCTACCTGACCTAACAGAATCCGGTGTAGAACCTGTAACTCTACCTGGCCTAGTTAATGCCTTTTTCAATAATCTTTCGCCTATTTGAGAAAATACTTCGTAACCCAAAAGTGAAATTAGACTATCTAACGTGAACATACTTTCAACAAGACCTAATTCTGATTCTTCTTCACCTTCGGGAACTTTACAACAGTTCGCATCATCTGGATCATTAATAAAATTAGGCCCACACCCCTTCTCCGGATCTTTAGGAAATACACATATATTTTTCGATTCATCGGCAATAATTTCTTTAACAGGCTCTGTATCTATACCTAGATTATCAAGTATTTCGGTGAGTCGATTATCCAAGCGCGTCTCAGTCTCTTCTATTGTTTCTGGAACTATATCTTCAGCTTCTACGAGCACTTGTGTCGACTGTCCAGAATCTTTCGCATCACTGACTGTTGTATTCACTATCTTCCCCTGAACTGGGTCATAAACAGTTACCTCTTTATAGCCAGTTGACAACTCAGATGTATAGTAAATAACAAATAGAAGAAGTATTACAGCTATCAATTGAGGACCGTTGGAACTCCCTCCGCCTGACGCCATTCGGTCTATTATAAAGATACAAAATAATTATATGCTTAAAGAATTATAACTGACTATACATATGTCGTGGTGCTGGTGGTGTTGTCACGATTTTGAAAATGAGTCGTTGTCATTACCGTTAAAGTATGACGATAGAACAAAAAAATTTGTTACATCTGGGCGTTTCTGTTCATGGAGTTGTATGAAAGCATACGCAATCGACCAGTTTGGATTGTCACGTGGAGGTATTATATGTGGTAATATAGTCATGATGCGTAAGCATCTATATAATAAGAGGGGTTCTATACGTTGTGCTCCCAAAAGACAAACCCTCAAAGAGTTTGGTGGAAATTCAACGATAGATGAATTCAGAGAAAATTTGGTCGTAGATAGAGAACCAGCCAATGATATTGTTAAAGAGTCAGAGACGGATATAGTCATACCCATCACAGTAAATACGACGAAAATGTATGAAATAAAAGGTGCTACTGGAGTTAATGAATCTTTGCGTCTTAAACGCGCTAAACCTCTCAAAAGAGATCAAAATAATCTAGAATCTGTATTGGGTCTGATTATTAAACAGAAGTAGACTTACAATTATTACACATATTACCAGAATAGACAAATGAACAATATTTACATTCGTTTAATGGTATAATGTTACGTTTTTTTAGTTTATTATGACTGAACAGGGTGAGGTCCTTTATAGTATATATACCATATGCAATCATCGTTTCAAGTGTTGGAAATCTCATCTATGTTACATACAGCGACAACCCTTATTTACCTTTAACATGATGGCGAAGCTATCGATCATCGGAGGTACCATGGTCTTTAAAACGGTTTCAAGTTCAGAGTCCTGTTCCCCTTGATCGATTTGTTCAATCAGGGAGTATATCAAATCTAACACAAGATCCCGTTTTTCAGGTCCGGTAATCATTTTAAGTTTTTGAACTTCAATCATCAATGTAGATACAATTCCGCATATATTTTCTTTATTTATACCGGATTTTGTATACTTGAAAGACATGCGTTCTATAACTTGAACTATTTGCGCACTTTCACTAGATTTAGTAGCATACGATTTTAAAATGGTCGTTGTATCCATTTATATAACTCAAGAATATTTTCTTTAATTATATAAATGGTAATTGATACGAATACCGTATTAGCAGGGTCGGCTATATTAATGGGTATGAGTCAAATGGTAATCAATATAATCAATGTCGATGATTATAAAATTAATAAACATACACACACATATCTATATTTAGGTATATTGGCGAGTTCAACATGGTTAATATACCAATATCGAAAGGGGGCCAACTATTCTGCTTTATACTCTACCATTGCGCTGTTATCACAGCTGTTTATTTTACATAGGGTCAATTCGAAGGAACGTGAAAGATTTGAAATATATTGAAGAATGTATATCTTTTCATTAAACGAAATTTTACCTATATTCCTCATTACGTAGATGATAAGCATACAGATTGTATATACAATTTCATCTATACCCATACTCTGTATGTTTACTTATTTTTTTAATTAATTATCGATATTTACGTGGGACCGTTAGATTGTGCAGCCGAAGAAATACTCTGATAAGGACGCATATCGGATTTTTTTACTACAGCATATATACCTACACCTAGTAAGATAGCTGAACCAACCATCCCCCCTATAGACATTATTTTGCTATTTGAATTAACCGCACATTGTTCACTTACACCTTCTTTATCAGCGTTTTCTGTTATAATTTCATATGCAAAAAATGCACCGATACCGCATATTAACGACAATCCAATAATAAACATGGGTAAGGAACTCTTAAAATTCCCCGTCGCCGCGTCGAATGTCTTTTGTGCAAACAGGGTTGCTGGAACTACTATAGCTACTGTAAGTAAATGACTCAGATAATCTTTTCTCCAACGTAAATGTTCGTCCTCCGCTCCTGTGTGACAATTGTCGAATTTTCCTATACCTAACGACATCACATATACAAAATAAGCCGAAATAACCGCCATAAGGGCGACCGCCCATGTCTTAGGTTTGGGAGATGACATTTTATATACTATTAACCAGGAAATTATTCAGAAATGAATTTTATAAGATCATCCCTACCCTTCTTCTGACACCAACCAAGTTTTTTCAATTTATTAGCACATATAAGATATCTCTGATCATTAAATGGCCTGTCGTCGATGTACGTTATCCATTTGTCATAATCAGTCGTCCCTTTTATATGTTTGATAAGTAGATGAGTAATTTCTTCTATCGAAAGTTCGTATTCTGATGCAATGTTATATATTTCACCACTCTTGCCCCGTGTCCATACCACATCCACTGCATCTATCACATCATCGACATGTATAAATCCCCGTTTCACTTTACCCGCGCGCGACCCATGGATTGTACATTTTTTATTTTCTCTCAGTAGTCTCTTGAATTTAGGAATTAACTTTTCCGGATATTGGTTTTGACCATAAACGTTATTACATCTAATAACCTTTATATCCATGTCAAAAGATTTTATATAAGAAGATATGATCATTTCGGCTGCAGCTTTTGAACCGGAATATGGATTTGTAGGATTTAATACACACTCTTCTGTGTAAGGAGTATCTGTTGTTGATTGTCCATAAACTTCATCTGTGCTGAAATGAATAAATTCGATATTTGGTATATTCTTCCTGCATAACTCTAGTAATACGTGAGTGCCATATGTATTATCAATTGTAAAGCTCGTGGGGTTTAAAAATGAATTATCTACGTGACTTTGTGCTGCGAAGTGGAAAACTGTACTGAATCTGTATTTTTTTATCACAAATTCGATAAAGTTCACATCACATATATTACCCTGTAAAAATACACACACACCTTCATCTACATTTTCTAGATTAGAACAGTAGTCGAGTTTGTCGATATTTACAAAAATTCTTGAAGGGTATCGCTGTTTCATGACATTGATGAAATTCGAAGCTATAAATCCACATCCACCTGTAACAAGTATACTCATTACTTAGTATCGGCAAATTTCTTTAACAAATTACACACATGATCAACATCGTCGATTGTCATTCCATGGTGTGCACCTAGTAGAAACCCATTCTTCATAACGATGTCGGCATTATGGAAAGCATGAAGATATTCTCTGAACGCTGGGTGTCTTGTGATATTCCCTGCAAATGTGACTCGAGTTTGCACATCATTACTCTCCATGAAATTGATAAGCTCTAGACGATCTGGACACTGTAACGGCATCGCAAGCCAATTAGGATTCTCAGAATCATCCGGTAATGTATAATATGTGCAATCTTTCAAATTTTCTATATACCGTTCTATGTTCTTCCTCCGTATATCTAAAAACACGTCGAGTTTATCCAATTGAACAAGACCAAATGCCGAATTCATTTCACATGCTTTTAGATGATATCCCGCTACACCATACAGAAACTTCCAATCATATGGAATACCATCAACTGAATGATTAAAACGCTGACCCGGTTCTTCAATATTATCACCCACTCTCCCCCAATCTCTAAACATTATTGCCTTCTTATATTGATCTTCGTCATCAAACATGACCATACCACCAATCCCACCCGCTGTTATTACATGGCTGGCATAGAAACTCGTGGTACTAATGTCCGAATGAGGTGTACATGTAATGGTATCCGCCGAGTCTTCAAAAAGAATCACGGACGGAAAAGCTTCACGAATTTCTTTCCATTTGGGTAAATTTCCTATAAGGTTGGGTAACAATATACATTTTATATCCGGTGTCATAATTTTTCTTAACTGTTCTATGGATGGTACATATGAATTTATCTCGACATCACAAAACACGGGTTCTAAACCGAGTTGTACTAGAGGTGCTACTGTAGTCGCGAAACCACATGCTGGAGTTATAACCTTAGAACCTTTGGGTAAGTCGAGTGCGCATAAACCCAACAATATGGCACTACTTCCAGAATTTACAAATAATCCGAATTTCTTTCCGAATATTTCGGATGTTCTTTTTTCAAATTCTACTGTTCTCTTACCAAAACCAGCGAGCCACCCGTCACGTAAACATTCTACCACTGCATTTATCTCTTCTTCTCCATAAGCTTCGAATTTATTAGGTGCATACCATATTTTTTTTGACATTGTATCTTAATATCCTCTAATATTTTTAAGTAGTCTGTGTTAGTGTTAATATAAAAAACATCGTCAGTAACTTCATTCACGGCTTTAATACCCTCTTTCGAATTTTCAAATCCTAGAATAATTCCATCCTTATTTTCATTATATTTACTTATAGCGAGTTTATAACATTCAGGGTCTGGTTTAGACCTAATGTAATCTTCTCTAACAACCCAATTTTTCAATTTCGTGAGTATGGGTAGATGGTATTTAAAGTGATCTACTACATCCCTGTTTGTGTTTGTGACTACAACGTGTTCTATATCGTTATTTATTATAAAATCAATGAAAAATTCCACATTTTTCATTAATTCGATATTTTCGAATTTTAACATTTCTTCGACTTTAAGCTTTCTTAGTATAGATGGATTAGGATAATCAGCCAGCATGTGATCAATGGAATGCGTTGTGACTACCTTTTTGATATAATCTATCGGTAATTTTAATACTCTAGACCAGGCAACATAATGAAGATGATCTGTTTTTACAAGCGTACCATCCAGATCTATAAGAAATAACATCTTATTTAAAGTATTGTATAAACTTTATACCAATGAAACGTGTGTGTGTGTTAGGATCAAATGGGTTTATCGGAAAAAATTTAATTGATTATAATCCGGGTTGGGTTGGAGTGTCTCGTGAAAATTTAGATTTGACAAATCAAATGGATGTTGAGACGTACTTTAAACATAATAAATATGATATCGTAATTCATTGCGCTGTAGTTGGTGGGAGTAGGCTTAAGGAAGATCAAGCTGATGTATTTTATCAAAACGTTATAATGTTTGAAAACGTTGTACGAGTTTTTAAGGGTCGGATTATATACTTTTCAAGTGGCGCTGCATTGTGTGGAAACCCACCTACAGATCCATATGGATTTTCCAAATGGATGATAGATAAGCGTATCGATACACTTTCAAATGTGTATTCGTTACGCATATGGGGTTGCTATGGACCTCACGAACCGTGTTCTCGTTTTTCCTATATATGTAAAAAGAAGGGTCATGTAGTAATAGAACATGACCGTTACTTTGATTTTGTAAGTATATGGTATGTAAACGAGATTGTACAAGAATATGTAAATGATAAAAAATCGTTAGTCAAATTCTGTGACTTAGTATACCCTAAAAAAATGCTACTCTCCGAATGGGCAGACTTTTTCGGTGCAACATGGGAGATAAAAAATCGCACGATAGGTAAAAGTTATATAAAAGATAGATGATATTTTTAAACATGAGGATTTTCGACTGTTCAATGCGAGATGGTGGTTATGTAAATAATTGGTATTTTTCAAAAGAACACGCTAGGTCTTGCTACAATGCAGTTAAAGACTGTGGAATTGAGTACTGCGAGGTCGGCTTTAGAAGAAGTGAACGTGTAAATGGTCCGTGGTTTTATACTCCCGAAAGTCTAATTAATGAGACATTCGATGATATACTTGTACCCGAATGTAAATTAGCTCTTATGGCCCAGATGGGTACGTTCACGATTGACGATTTCGTACCAAAATCGAAATCTCACATTTCTATGATTCGCGTTTTAATAGCGTATCACTGTAACAATAAAAATGATTCAGAGCTTAATATAGAATTATTCTATGAAACTGTCCAAATGTGTGAAAAATTGAAGAATCTAGGGTATGAAGTATGTATAAATATAGGACGCATCGACAAGATGACCGATGAGCAGATTAAATGTTCGTGTGAAATCATCAACGACGCACCAATCGAACACCTTTATCTCGCAGATACATATGGTAATCTAGGAATTTACAAAACGAGACAAACACTGGAGACTGTAAAAAAATATTTCAATGGTTCAATTGGATTCCACGCCCATGATAATCTCAAAAACGCTTCTGTAAAAGCTATTGATGCACTTTACAACGGAGCTGATATTATCGACGTAACATTTGGTGGTTTCGGGAGAGGATCGGGTAATGCAACATCAGAGTATGTTCTCGCGCATATGGAAAATAGGGGTTCGTATCATCTACTTCCGTCTCTAATTTATTCGGATAAGTGGGTCGAATCATATAAAAAGTCTGGTATACCGTATCTATTATCAGGTGTAAATTCTATGCATGTCAATTACGCTATAGAAGTAATTGAAAAACACGACAATGCCACAATTGAACAAGTCTATGAAGTTTTCAATAAAATTGTAGAACTCGGGAAACACAATTTTTATTCATCTGATGTTATTACACAATATATATAAATAATAGACCTAAGTCATTTAAAGAATTACATCGTTTTCGAATTGCAATGGATGTTCGACAGCTTACTGATACACTTTTCCCCGTCATTGAAGAATATAAATCCCACGAACATGTCGAAGTCGAATTTAGATTAGGTAAATTTAATGGTTCTATGTTTGATACAAATGTTGGTAAGAATATTTTCGATAAACTTCAAGTCGGATTTACAAAATATCTTGGTTGGGATAAGGTTATCTGTGAAGAACACGAGGTTTTTTATAGAGATTCTGATGGTCTTAGGATCTCTACTGATCAAGCTACTGGAGAAGAAACAATCGTGTATAAGCATCGTGTTCTAAATAAGGATTTTAAACTCGGCAGTACAATTCCATTTGATCTCAGATTCAGTGTATCAAGAGAGGAACCAGTATCAGGTGATATCAATAGAAGTATGGATAAAAAAAAGAATAAACGGCGTCTATCGTTTCAGCGTAAAAATGTCACTATAGATATTACAGTTATTACTGGTGATGTACATGATAGTGATTCAGAAGAAGCTGTGTCATATCAAATTGAATTTGAAATCTTGAACCCGACAAATATTCAAACGATCGATGATTTGTACAAAATCTTGCATAAAATTAACGATGTTTTTATTATGTTGAATAATACTAAATGATATTGATATTGACATTTTGTATGATAATATTTATTATCATACAAAATGCGAATCAAAAACACGGAAATGAAGTTAGTACATTAGGGTACAAAACTAAATTCTTTTACATTTCCAATGGAGCTTCTGAAAGGGTATTCGAGAAAATGAAAATAGACCACTTATCAAGTGAATTAATACGCCAGTTTATAGTTATGGAGGACGCATTTCTCGAACTCGAACAAATGGCTGTATGCAATTTGATTTCAATGAGAAATGAAGGATTTAAATTTTCAGATAAAATAAAAGAAACTTACCCCGATTACGACTTTTCATATCACGTAACTCATATAAAACAAATGTCAGAACCACACAAACTTATAAATCAAAATATAGTATGTTGAGAAGGTATAACAACGTTCTCCTATGTTTGCCAGGTGTCATATCGTAGACATTGTCAAATATATGAATAATCAATCCATTGTCATCATTCGTTCGATGTTCCTCGATCCACTTCTTTTCGTCATCAGTTGTTAAGAAGTCATCGGTACATAGATAGCGTCGTTCTGAAATACCCATACCCCAAGTTTCATCATTATCGCGTTCTGTTCGTATATAGGAACATATCACATGATATATACTCTCCAAAATAGAATATTGTATTTTCCGACTCCATATGTTCGGGTGTTCGTCTATCACTATTTGACCACGCTCACTCACGACGCTGACAAATAACATACGCACATCATCCATTTTATATAATATAGTGTTCATCTTTATACCTCTTCAACCTTCGTACCTGCAGGGTATTTACGTTTCTTAGGAGATAAATTGCTGTTCGGGGATTTGTTTCCGTTTAAAATATTATTAAGTTCCTTCGCCAAATTATTATCAATATTATTTAGTTTGTTGTTTAATTTTTTTTCTCTATTAAATTTCCATGAACGAACAGAATTTTTCTTGATTTTATCGACAGCGGATTTAAATGGAACGCCAGATTTATTTTTATTTTTGTTTGATAAAGTATTTATACGATTTTTGATTTCCTTTACATCTACATCTAACGATGGCATAACATTCGCATATTTACTCATCCAACGCTTGCCGTATTCTTTAATGATATCTTGTTTTATAGCGACATTCGATAAACGTCTCTTGTCTATACGCTGCTTAATCTTTTTATCGAGTATATCATTTTTCTTTTTGCGAGCTTTCGCTAACCGACTTTCCTTCCCATTTATAGGTTTACGTAGAGGTATACTCAATTTGGTACATAGTGTATTAATAGTGTCACTATCGGACGTTGTTAATCCGCGCGCTATTGCGATTGACACGAGCTTATCTCTTGTGAGTGCCTTACATGGTTTATCACCTATCTTATATGCACCGAATGTTATATCCTTTATTTTTGTGCATATTTGTGGTTTAGTAGTTTTCCGAGTTATATCAACTACCCCTAATTTTTCTGCCACTGACACTAATCGCGGTCTGTCTATTGTTATACATTTGCGACCACCAACACGTATACCATTTTCAGAATTACCTATCTTATTATAATATGTAATATTATTTGGTTTACCACTTTTTACACTCTTACCTTTTATAGCAGGCTTCACCTTGGATACCTGTTTGTTGGGCATATTGATATATCCAGGTTTAAAAAGACCCATGACCCTAAGTGTCTTAACTAAATCATATCCTACTGGATTATATGCGTCATGCAATGCTTTAATAGTCTTAGAACCTAGAATTTGTATTTTACCAGATGTAAATAATTGAAAACTATTACCGTAATACGTCATTTTCAACGCAGGTCTGATTTCAGGTTCATAATCAATATTGGCAGACTTGGCGAATGCACGCGCTACACCACTTAGATTTATAGCACCATTTGTTTGAAATGTACCTACCAATGTCACATATTTAATCGGATTATATAAAAACTTATATTTAGACGCATATTTATCTATTACAAACTTTCTTATCAGTTCGGGATGTCTAGAGTTGTTATTTATAATTCCACCAGCGATCTGCATCTTACCATTTGTGTAAATTTTAAACAAGAATTTTCTTTTTTCGCCATTTTCAAAACTATGTCCATCAATTTGAGCAGCGAAGTAGCGATGTTTATTAATAGCGTTAAAATTCGGAGTTACAGTGAACGTATGTTTGGCACCTATCTGCATTCGACCATATAACAGTTTTATAGAATCGACTTCAACTTCGAAATTTGAATTCGACAGAACGCGCTGCTTTTTGAACGGCTTTTTATAAAGAAGTTCTTTCACATCCACATTGTAATTCCCTGCTTTGGAATCCCCATTAATCATACCGTTAAATATAGACACTTGAAGGGGTGATATTTTCATCTTAGATAAGTCTGCACGTTTCAATTTGTTTCCTACCAGTTTAGAAAGTCTGGCGACTATATTATTTTTTTTCAATCTCGTATTGTTTCGTAGGTTGTTTCGCTCTTGATTCGTTAGATATGGTGCTTGTCGAATTAGGTTATTTTTCTCCGGAGATGTATTGTTCGAATTATTGTTTTCAAACTCACTGAATAAACCCATACGTTATACAGATATTTTATTCAGTTCCTATGGACATTACAGGCTTTGCTGACATATCTATTATATCCATCCCAAAAATAAATTCAGTGCCACTCTGCTCCATCACCGCAATAGTGTCATCACAACTTTTATATTTAGTAGGTTCCGTGACTCTTCTCACCTTAATTTCACGCGAGCTAAATGGACCCGCCCATATATCCTGATTAAGTGTTTTATTTGCGACACCGTGGAATTCTGAATATTTCTTTTTGAAAAATTTAAGTGGGCATTTCTTTTCCGGACCGAATCCGATACATGGCTCAGCCAAGAACATTTCCAGCGGACTGCATGCAGCCCTGATTTGATTCTGAACAGATTCAAAATATTTAGGTACGATTTTCCATATATCCTTATCCGGCCATTTTTGAGCAAATTCAAGATATGCTCGGACACATTTCTGTATGATAGCAGGGATCTCACCTTCCAATTTATTTTCTAACGTAGGATCCGCGTCACGTACCTGCTTTGTAAAATCGACTGTGAGTACACGACGAACGATACTACCCGAAGTATCATTCCAGTTGGGTACTTCATTACCTCCTAAAATACCAGGAATATTCCAGACAAATGAACGCGCTTTCTCATGCTTTACAGCGATAGAAACATCTTCGCCACTTACAATTGATTGAAACTCGGCCTGTTCCAGCGCGAGATCCCCCTTGATTTCCGGTGCGATAAACACGAAACCATCCATGATAGCTGATAAACCGAATTTTCTCTCTACGTTATTAGATAACGTTTTTACATCTTCTGTACAGTAAAATTTCCTAAAAACTTTTGTAATCAATGTAGATTTCCCTGACCGCGCCACACCTTTGAAAAATGGGATACATTGCCACTTATCTATTTCATTCACATCGTAACATAGACGGCCTCCTAAAGCAAAAATCCACTCATATACAGAGGATTTTGGTCGTCCTAGTTCTGTACATGGAGTGCGGTTGAAATTTTGGTAATCTAGTACTGAATCGAAATGTGGAGTCGGTATATCGCGCCAATCTATATTGGTATAATCAGGAAATTCTTGATCAAAATATTTACAACTCACCACGGACTGGTCTAGATTTTTGAATTCTGTCGAATCGTACGTGTAAAAATTAGATCGATATACCGCGCGAACAATATTCTTTTCAGGATCTATATCAGAACGTTCAGAATCAAATTCTTTGCCCAAGAAAATACCATTTTTAAATGACCACACGTGACGATCTTTCTTAATTTCTGGGAACTGCATATCTTTTGTATTCTCAAGATGTCTAATGAGGTCATTATGACTCGAAGCTCTGGTCGTTAAATTTTTCCATAAATCAAATTGAACTTCTTTTTTTGCGACACCGTATACATACTCCTTTATAGTTTCAAAAGCTTTCCAAGCCCTCGTTCCTGCACCATCGTCTGTCTTTATCTGAATACAACAACACCCCTTGTAACGTTTAATTCCTCTATCATATAAATCTTTTAATGTCTGTAGTAAAGCCTGTTGAAAAGGTTGTAATTCTTCTACATTTGATATTGTAGACATTCGGAATATAGAAGGATCTGTTTCAGGGTTAATTGGAACATATGTAGGCTTGTTTACACGCTCGATCATACGCGCATACCGAAAAACCATGTGCCAGCCATCGTCAACTTGATCTATTAATCGATTGATTCGCACGGAAATTTTCATATCGTTGTCATCTTCAATATCCATCATACTCAATGTGTGGGCTCTATGGTAAATTTCACATAATCTCTCTTTAATCCGTTTGGCTTTTGCCTCTACATTTGTTATATCAATGTTTAATGGTAAACCATCTTCTGACAATTCACCTGATGTGAAAAAGTTTTTACGAATACCAGGCCCTAGTGGTAAATATGGGTTGTTGCGCTCGTTTATTTTCCACATGTCTTCCATCTGTAGAAGAAGTTTGATCACTTCATCGTGTGAATAATTTTGAATCTCGTTAGACCACATCGCACTCATCGCATCATCTTCGTTTGGATATTCATCTATATAATGCGTAGCGACCCCGGTCATTTCATAAATATAGATTTCTTTTTTTAAGCAATGTTATTTTTTCTGGAGAATTGATAAAAGTTTAACGAGGATTTTATTCTGAATTTCGATTTGATATCCCATGTTCACCAGGGCACTGCATATAGTATCACCTTCCGGGGTACTCAATGTAGATGCAAGTATGTTTTCAATACTAGGTTCATCTTCATCGTCGTTCAGCTGCTCTGCATTAAATTCATCAATGTTCACAGATGCAATATCAGATATAGTGTCAGATTCGGATTCAGATTCACTTTGGAATTTTACAGTTTTGTCTTGTTCGTGTTCGGACATTGTATTATATACCCAGGAAAAATCGCTACGTTTTTTTCGCAGTTCAAAAAAAATGTTGGTATATAGTACAACAACTCACAATGGCCGGTGGTCTCATGCAACTCGTCGCTTATGGCGCCCAGGATGTCTACCTGACTGGCAATCCTAAGGTTACTTTTTTTCAGGCGGTCTACCGCCGCCACACCAACTTCGCGATGGAGAACATCGAGCAGACCGTCAACGGTACCGCCGCTGACTCTGGTCGCGTTTCTGTCACAATCGCACGCAATGGTGATCTCGTTTCCGAGATGTACGTAGAACTCAAATCCAAGGCTGGTCTCGAGTCCAACACTTCCACTTCCGGCGCGGATGCTTGTTGGGTAGCTGAGCGCGCGATCAAGGATGTCGAACTTTCCATTGGTGGTCAGCGTATAGATAAAACTTACCAAAAGTGGTGGCGTCTCTATTCCGAGCTTTACCTCGACGAGTCTAAGAAGGCTTCGTGGGGTAAAATGACCACTGCAGTAGGTTCTCAAGTGTTCCTTCCTTTGATCTTCTTTTTTAATAGAAATCCCGGTCTCGCTCTTCCTTTAATCGCACTCCAGTACCATGAAGTGCGCCTGGACTTTGACCTATCGGATCAGTTCTCTACCCACACTGACGGCTCCACTTTCAAGGTATGGGCTAACTACATTTACCTTGACACCGAGGAGCGTCGTCGCTTCGCTCAGAAGGGTCACGAGTACCTCATCGAACAGGTTCAGCACACGGGTGTCGACTCTGTAACCGCTTCCGGTGGTACAAAGCAAGTGCGTCTCTCGTACAATCACCCCGTCAAGGAACTTGTGTGGGCTCTCAGCGCGAACGACGCTCAGCAGGGTCTTTGGAACTTTACCAAGACGGCTGGGGATGGTGATATAGTTATGGAGTCTGACGCCTCCCTTGGTGCCGCTTCTGGTCTCGTTCCTACTTCGCTTTCGGGTGCACCCATGCTTTTCTCCACCGGTGCCCAGAAGTTTACAGAGGAGGCTGTAGGTACTATCGACACTTTCAAGCTTGTACTTAATGGCCAGGATCGCATGAAAGAGCAGTCTGGTAAGTATTTCAACCAGCTTCAACCCTTCCAGCATCACACTGGTTCTCCTTATGCGGGTATATACTCGTACTCTTTCGCGCTTAAGCCCGAGGAGCATCAGCCTACAGGCAGTTGCAATTTTTCGAGAATTGATAACGCCCAGGTAGCTGTCAAGACTGCGGGTGACAACACCGCCGCGACAAATCTTCATATGTTTGCGGTCAACTACAACGTCCTCCGCATCCAATCTGGTATGGGCGGTCTCGCTTTCTCCAACTAAGCATTTAGTCTTAGTTTTTAAAAATGTCTATATTTCAATTTTAAAATGCACGTCTATGCTATTTAAAACTGAATTCGTTATTTGTTATTTGTTTATTCAAAACTGACTGAGCAGTCAAACGAGTTACACCGTCCTCGTCCAATCATATCATATACGACCTCCCCATCGACAATCTCCTCTTCGATGAGTAATTCCTTAAGTTCTTCGAGTGTATCCTTATTCTCTACCAACATCTGGAGTGCGTACTTGTAACATTGGGTTACAATATTATCTATTTCATTATCCACCTTAAGAGCGGCTGACGGGGAAAGGTTACGATAATCGTAATTGTTCTTACCGAACCCGT
>MDSV01140650.1_pt1 | contig 14396 bp, 8 predicted proteins | sample 810851 | NCBI WGS metagenome assembly MDSV01 (sample SAMN05326640, study PRJNA326480) | marine metagenome | isolation source: seawater | place: Atlantic Ocean: North East | collected 2012 | reverse complement strand
GAAGCTGCTTCCAGCCTCGAGAGTCAATGGACGCCCAGTGAGTGAAAAAGCTGACGGCGCGCAACCTCACGTGCGGTCCAGAACCTCCAAGGTTCCACCGAAGCTTTCCCCGCCAGAAAACATGAATCCCTACCATCCAGCCTTCACTCCTAATACCACCGATTCTCTTCACGAATGGAGCAATGAAAGCGACAATTGCGGAATGGGAGCCATTGCTCTTCTGAATGGCGAACGAAATTACCAGACCCTGGATCATGCTATTACCTCGGTCTGCAACATGACTCATCGGGGCGCTGTAGACGCCGACATGAAAACTGGAGATGGAGCCGGGGTCCTGACACAGATCCCCTATCCAATTTTCAAGAAAGTTGCATCCGCACTGGGACACGAGCTGAGGAGCGACAAGGATCTCGCGGTAGGAGTGTTCTTCCTTCCCCGTGATAACAAGGAAAAGCAATCCGAAGTGCAATCCGCAACAGAGTCGATTGTAGCACGGCGCGGCATCACCTTAATCGGATGGCGGCAGGTGCCTGTGCACCCAGACGAGCTCGGTGAAGTTGCGCGGGAGACCCAGCCAGAGATTCTTCATTTGATTCTCGAGAAACCAGCGACTTGGGACAGCGACTTTTATGAGCGGCAACTGTTCCTCGTTCGGCGGGAACTGGAAAGGCAATTTGGTGATCTCACCGGATTTTACATTCCCACCCTCTCAAGCAGACTGATCAGTTACAAGGGTCTTGCGCAGCCAGAAACCTTACGGGCCTTTTACGCCGACCTGCAGGACAGTGATTATCAGATTGGCATCTCGTTGTATCACCAGAGATTCTCCACCAACACCTTTCCGGCATGGCCCCTTGGCCAACCATTTCGAATGCTCTGCCATAACGGGGAGATCAACACCGTCCGAGGCAACCGCAACTGGATGGCTTCCCGTGAAGAATTCTTCGCCTCTGATCTCTGGGGAGACGACATAGAACTACTCAAGAACCTCTTAAGCTTCGACGAGTCAGACTCAGCTTCGCTGGACCATGCCTTTGAACTGCTGGTTCTTTCCGGCAGATCTCTTGAGCACGCGATGTGCATGCTCGTTCCTCCCGCATTCCGGCATGACCCGGAGATATCCGATCAAGTCAGATCTTTTTACTCTTACCTGAGCTCCTTCGTCGAGCCCTGGGACGGGCCGGCTGGCCTTGTTTATACCGACGGAACAAAGGTCTGCGCTTCTCTTGATCGAAACGGGCTGCGTCCCTCACGTTTTACTCTGACCTCAGATGGCCTTCTTTACATAGGATCGGAGTCCGGTGCGGTTCAGATCCCGGACGGAAAAGTGATTCGACGAGGACGTCTCGGCCCCGGACAGATGCTTTCGGCCGACACCACAAGTGGCAAGCTTAAGTTTGACCGGGAGATTAAGGAAGGATTGGCGACTCAGCAACCCTATGGGAAGTGGATCGATGAGAACCGTATTGAGTTAAAAGATTTCGTCACCCCGGACCCTCAAGTACCGGCAGATGATCTGGATCCCCTTTATCTCTCCCGGTGCCAAGTCACGCACGGCATCACGCTCGAGGATCTCGATATGGTGTTCCCCCCCATGATCAAAGCGGCACAGGAGGCCGTCCACTCCATGGGAGACGACATTCCACTAGCTCCACTCTCAAGGCACCCACGATTACTTTTCACTTACTTCAAGCAACTCTTCGCTCAAGTAACCAATCCCCCGATTGATCCCATTAGGGAATGGGCAGTTATGACTCTTGCCGCCGGGCTTGGCCCGGAGCGAAACCTTCTTGAGGAAACGCCTGAGCACGGTCGCATTCTCCAGCTCGAGTCCGCCATCTTGTTCGAGCAGGAACTTGAGGCTCTTCGCAACAAAGAAGAGCATGGATTTCTCACGATCTCCATTGATGCTACGTGGGACCTCGAGGAGGGGCCAGGTGGCCTCAAGACTGCCCTCGACCGGGTTTGCCAGCTCGCGGAGAAGGCGGTTGATGATGGAGTTGGTATTCTAATTCTCTCAGATCGCGCTTTCTCTGAAACAAGAGTAGCCCTGCCATCCCTACTGGTGACTGGCGCGGTCCACCATCACCTCAACGGCGTACGCAAGAGAATGCGCGCCTCCGTCGTAGTGGAAACCGGCGAAGCCCGAGACACTCATCAGATCGCATGCCTTTTCGGGTTTGGAGCCACCGCGGTATGTCCATACCTTGGTTACGCTACCGTGCGGCAGGTAGTTGCCACCGACAACCGGAAGAAACTGGGGGAGACCATGACTCCCCATCTGGCAATGGCCAACTACCGGAAGGCCCTTGAGAAAGGTCTCCTGAAAATCATGTCCAAGATGGGCATTAGCGTTCTCAATTCATATCAGGGAGCCCAGATCTTTGAGGCTATTGGAATAGGCCAGTCTGTCATTGATTACTGCTTTGCAGGCACCCACTCCCGCATCGCCGGAGTAGGGTTCTCCGACATCGCGGAAGAAAGCATCATCCGCCACCGGGCAGCATGGGAGACTGATATTCCGGAGGGTGAAACTCTCGATCTGGGCGACCCGGGATATAACCGCTACCGGAGAACCGGTGAGCGGCATGCTCTGACAACTGAAGTTATCAAGAATTTTCATACCTTCGTAAAAACCGGCGACAAGGACACCTACGAAGACTATGTGAAAGCCACCCTCGAGACCACTCCATCCACCATCAAGGACCTTCTGGAGTTCGTTCCCGGTCTGCAAGGCGCTGTGGCTATCGAGGAAGTCGAGCCCATTGAGGCGATCAGGCGCCGATTCACCACTGCGGCGATGTCGATGGGAGCACTGTCTCCAGAGGCTCATGAAACACTTGCAATCGCCATGAACGCCATAGGGGGAAAGTCAGACTCTGGCGAAGGCGGTGAGGATCCCCGTAGGTTTGAACCCTACCCTAATGGAGACTGGGCGCGATCCCGCATCAAACAGGTCGCCTCGGGTCGCTTCGGGGTGTCTGCCCACTATCTCGTCAACTGTGACGAAATCGAAATTAAGATGGCGCAGGGAGCCAAGCCGGGCGAGGGGGGGCAACTTCCTGGGCACAAGGTGAACGGCCTGATCGCTAGACTCCGTCACACTCAGCCCGGCGTACAACTGATTTCACCGCCTCCTCATCATGACATCTACTCCATTGAGGATCTCGCCCAGCTCATTCACGACCTGAAGGAAATCAACCCACGCGCCAAGGTCACCGTTAAACTGGTAGCCGAATCTGGGGTCGGAACAATCGCAGCCGGAGTGGCCAAGGCTAACGCTGACATCATTCTGGTTTCCGGCCACGACGGCGGAACCGGAGCCTCTCCACTCTCCTCCATCAAACACGCCGGACTTCCTTGGGAGCTCGGCGTTTCCGAAACCCAGCAGACGCTCGTCCTAAACAACTTACGCGGAAAAGTGACCCTGAGGACCGACGGCGGAATGCGCACCGGACGCGACATTGTCATCGCTGCCCTCCTTGGCGCGGAAGAATTCAATTTTGGCACTATCGCAATGATCGCGATGGGATGTGTGTACGTCAGGAAATGTCACCTCAATACCTGTCCAGTTGGCATCGCTACAACGAGCCCAAAATTCCGGGCGAAGTTCAAGGGGACTCCAGAGATGGTCATCCGGTTTTTCGACTCAGTTGCACATGAAGCGCGAGAGATCATGGCTAGCATCGGCGTTCGTCGCATGGATGACCTGATTGGTCATCCTGGCTACCTGAGGCAGCGGGAAGTAACTGATCACAACAAGGCCAACACCATCAACCTGTCGACCGTCCTGAAAGATGTTGCTCCCGAAGCTGCCAAGACGAGCGGCGTTCCTCTCGAACGTATTGCTCGAATTCATCAGATCGAGCGAAACGACGGCATTCACAAACCGGCTCTCGACCTCAGGATCATTGCCGATCTCGCGAACAAAACTGCCCCCCGTGGAGAAAACGCTGACACCTCTACAAAACCAGACAGTGCTCAATGTGCCGGAGACACCTTCCTTAAACTCATGGATCAGCCTCCTATTTCACTTGCTTATGATGTCGTGAATACCGACCGCAACATCGGCACGAGATTGGCTGGCCGTGTTGCCGAGATCTATGGAAATAGCGGGCTGCCGGACGGCACGATTAATCTCACATTCCGAGGGTCTGCAGGCCAGTCCTTCGGATGCTTTCTCTGTAGCGGAATCCGTCTCGAGCTGATCGGTGAGGGTAATGATTACGTCTGTAAGGGAATGTCCGGCGGCGAGGTGATTATCTATCCCCCTGATACTATTTCTCCGGAATTTGATTCCGCATCCAACTCGATTGTGGGCAATACCGTGTTGTATGGAGCAACAGCTGGCACGCTTTTAGTCAATGGCTGCGCCGGAGAGAGGTTTTGTGTTCGAAACTCCGGAGCCACGGCGGTAGTTGAAGGCGTTGGGGATCACGGGTGCGAATATATGACGAATGGTGTCACTATCATTCTGGGCCTGACTGGGAAAAACTTTGGAGCAGGAATGTCGGGAGGAACCGCCTACGTCTATGATGTTGATGGGCGTTTCCAATCCCGTGTCAACCCGGAGATGGTTGTTGCTCTACCCGTCAAACGTAGCGAAGACATCGAAGAGGCAAAGACCCTCATTGAGACTCATCAGCGTCAAACCGGATCAATACGAGCTCAACTCCTCCTAGATGACTGGGAGACAGCCCTCAAAAAAATGATTCGTGTGATCCCGAAGGAACGAGCCGAACTAGAACGCCAGGAGTCTCAACACGAACACGCCAGCGCTCCCCAGTAGTGAAGTAAATCATTGCCCCTTACGGGTGTTATCCAGCATGGTCTGCTCGTGACTGAAGAATATCCTGAAGAGGACGACAATGCTGCGACCCCGGAGAGCGAGGCTGCTCAACACAGGGAGAGCTCGCTCCTTTCCAGAGTCAGGATTCTTATTCTCCTTATCATCGGAGCTGCCTTTCTGGTCGTTGCCACTGCAAACAGGCAATCTATCATTATCGATCTTATTGTAAAAAAAATAGAAGCTTCACTTTCACTGACTTTGATCCTGACCTTCTTCTGCGGAACTATCGCAGGCCTTTTTCTCGCCTATTTTCGCCCATGGCGGAAACGGGATTAACCACTACAACCCACTATGCCTTACTCTCAATCCGTCAGCCGTTGGTGCTTCGAAAAATACTCCCTGGAAGAACTCGCCGAGCGTGCTGCAAGCATCGGACTCGCAGGCATCGACCTTCTCCACCCAGAAGAGGTTTCCGCAATTCGCCCCTTTGGGCTCTGCTGCCCTGTCACGGCTGCACCAGAACATGAGAGTGGACTTGGCTGCATTGAGCGCGCCTTTAATCACCGTGAGCACCACGACACCTTGCTCCAGATCTACCAAGAGCTGATTCCTGCCGCAGCAGACTCCGGAATCCCCCATGTGATTACGTTTAGCGGAAACCGCGAGGGAATCTCAGACCAGGAGGGATTGGATAACTGCGCCCTCGGACTGGAGAGAATTCTCCCCCTTGCAGAAGAGCACAATGTTGTTCTCGTTATGGAACTCCTGAACTCCAGGGTTGATCACCCCGATTACCAATGCGATCACACAAGCTGGGGAGTAGAGCTCTGCCGCAAGATTGGGAACCCAAGGTTCAAGCTTCTCTACGACATCTATCATATGCAGGTAATGGAAGGAGATGTGATTTCTACCATCCGGGAAAACATCGAATATCTTGCCCACTTTCATACCGCTGGAGTCCCCGGCCGAAACGAGTTGGGGCCGGATCAGGAGCTCAATTATCCGGCCATCGCTCAGGCCCTCGCCAGCACAGGGTATACAGGCTTTGTGGGCCACGAGTTTATCCCCACTGCACCTGACCCCTTTGTTTCTCTCATTGAGGCGGCTCAGGCATGGACCCAGTCGTCCTGAATTTTCACCACGCACTCCAGCTGCTCATCATGAACTCTCACTGCCTCACGGTTCAATTCCGCACTCCGGACTTTTACCTCAGATTGCTGGCCGTCATGACCGTCCTGATACTACTGACCCTTTCTGCGTCAGCCATCCCCAACGCGGTGGGAGGTTTTCTGGCTCAAGCAGAAAGCCCCCTCAACGACACCGAAATTGGCGATCAACTTCTAGACCCCAAGCTCTGGGCCGGTCAACGCGAGCTCCCTGGCAACTGGCGAGAAGAAGCGCCGATCGCGAGCGTCAAGGGAAGCTACCTCGCCGCCCGCCCGAAGGTAATGGGCCTACCCGCCGTCATGGTCCAGGCTCGCCACCGTGAGGGGAAGCTAGACTCACTCTCCGTCACCTTTGCCGATGCCGGATCCTACTTCGGCTACCTTGACGAGAGGCTTCCGCCAGGCCTGAACCGCCGACAGCAACAAAAGGAACTGCAACTCCGGCTCGCAGCCAAGCAGCAGCAATTTTCCTCGTTCTTCGCCAACACGGAAACTTCGCTCAAGAATGCTCTACACGGACTCTCTGAAAAACGCCCGCGGGATAATTATATCGGAAAAACCAGAGCTCTCCGGGCAGAGGTCGTTGACTACCGGAGAGGCAATCTCACTCTTCGACTCATTGTGGGAAGCCAACGCTTGATCCGCCTCCTGATTCAACCTTCTGATTCTGTCACCCGGCAATGGCTCGACCCGGATCGCAGTAGCCTCTCCAACGCCGCTCTTAACCGAATTTACGAAGATCGAGTCACCAAACCCAACAACGGAGATACCCGCATAGGAGCCCTTCCCATTGTACCTCAGGGCTACAAACCCTACTGCGGCCTCAATACTCTGGTCATGGCCGCGCACTACTTCGGCCTGCATCTGGACGAGGACTGGCTTTCCGTCGCTGGCAAGTTCCAGAACACCGGATCAGCAGCAGGCTCGCAGCTCCCCCGCCTTTACCTCGCAGTGGCACGAGAAGCGGAACTGGACCTTCACAAATCTAACGACTTCTCGCTCGACGAAACGCGAAAATCAATCGACCGAGGACTACCCGTGATTGTCTGGAGACGCTTCTCGGGTGCCCGCGACAAGGTCCATTCCTATCAAACGCTGACGGCGGCCAGAAATCCAGATTACCGGATTCCCAGCCCTAACGCCGCAACGCGTGATTCATGGCCTGACGAGAAGAGTCCCCTTCATGCCTCTGTGGTCGTCGGCTACAATCCCACCCGCTCAGAGGTTCACTTCGTTGAAAGCTGGGCTGGAATGAAGATTCCCCGCCGTATGAGGACCGAGGAGATGGCCGCAACGGCCTATCTGACCTTTTATTTCAAGCCGTAGTCTCCGGGCTCGATTCTGGCCTTCTAGAGCCTACGCCGGACAAAAATACCCTGAAAAGGAGCGAAATCTCGACGACGCGGAAAACCCCGTTGCGATTACTCGTCCTCTAGGGTAGGTTCCCGACGTCTACTGTGTGCGTCAATTCTTGGCTCGCGCCCGGACCGATGCTTTGACAAAGGGGGCAGCCCCTGCGGAGTGAGACCATGCCTTTACTGGAAGGTGTCTCTCCGGAGGAAGCCCCCAACCTATTGGGCTACGGGAACGTGGCTTGCGTAGTCAAGGACGGCACGGCGGATGACCGCAAAAGCCCGCTCGTTCACCCGAGCGGGTTTTTCATTTCTGCGCGGCAACGGAACAGACGAGACCCCCTTGCATCTACCCGTTGAACCCCACTCCCCAATCCATTTTCATCCAACAGATACGCTCACTTTCAAAGTAAAAATGACCCCTGAACGTTTCGCCCTCAAGCATTCTTGGAAGCCAGTGCTCATCGTCCTCCCACATCATGTCGTAGGGGATGTCAGAAATCTTAGTCCACCGAGGAATCGCTTCCTCTGTTTCTCCCGCCTTACCTGAAAAGGCCTCAGCCATGAAAACGTGAACAAAAATATCAGGCAGGTCACTCATCGCAAAAAAGAGCTCTCCCATTTTTCGAGGTTTTAGGGGGGTAACAAGAAGTTCCTCCTGCGTTTCCCGGATCGCCCCCTCGAGGGGCGTCTCCCCCGGCTCAATTTTACCCCCTGGCGCATTGATTTTGCCCGCACCGATCCCTCTCAACTTCCGCATAAGAAGCACTTCATGTCCATCCCGGATAAACATCAGAGTTGCCCGCATATCCGGCCTCCACCCCCCCCAGTCAATCGGTGAGGGCACACTGCTGAAATCCTCCCCCATGCTCATCAATCCTCGAGATACGCCTCCATTCCCTCACAGGTGCAAACGAGGTTCCGATCTCCATGAACGTTATCAATTCTTCCCACCGCAGGCCAAAACTTATGATCTCTCAACCGCGAAACCGGGAAAGCAGCTAACTCTCTCGAATACGGACGATTCCATTCATCGCTCGACACCATCTCTGCAGTGTGAGGGGCCCGGCGCAGGGCGTTATTCTCCGAGTCCCAATCTCCGCTGATAACTTTCTGGATCTCTCCGTGAATTGAAACCATCGCTTCACAGAAGCGATCCAACTCTTCTTTGGATTCCGATTCTGTCGGCTCAATCATGAGGGTCCCTGCCACCGGCCAACTCATCGTTGGTGCATGAAAGCCGTAATCGATTAATCGCTTGGCAACATCTTCCACCGTAATTCCACTCTCTTTCTGGAGCGGGCGCAGGTCGATAATACACTCGTGCGCCACCCGGCCCTTCGCCCCTGTGTAGAGCACCGGAAAGTAATTCTTTAGCCTATGCGCGATATAATTGGCATTGAGAAGAGCCACTTTAGTCGCAGCCACCAATCCAGCGGCCCCCATCATCCGGATATACATCCATGAAATTACATTAATCGAAGCGCTACCCCAGGGAGACGCGCTGACGGTCCCTTCTTCATCGCCCAACACGGCGTGCCCCGGAAGATACTCAACCAGATGGCTTGCCACCCCGATCGGACCAACACCCGGACCTCCACCCCCGTGAGGAATGCAGAATGTCTTGTGAAGATTAAGGTGACAGACATCCGCCCCAATGCCCCCGGGACTGCAAAGCCCCACCTGAGCATTCATGTTTGCTCCATCCATATAAACCTGCCCCCCATGCGAGTGTATTATTTCACACACTGTCAGTATCGTTTCCTCGAAAACACCGTGCGTTGAGGGGTAGGTCACCATCAAGGCCCCCAGATGTTCACTATGCTCCTCACACTTGGCCTGGAGGGCCTTTACATCGATGTTCCCTTCCTCATCACACTCGATGGGCACCACCCGAAAGCCTGCCATCACAGCAGACGCTGGATTTGTCCCATGCGCCGAGAGAGGAATGAGGCACACGTCACGCTCAGGGTCGTTTCTCTCCTGGTGATACCGTCGAATCGCCAGCAACCCTGCATATTCACCCTGAGATCCAGCGTTTGGCTGAAGAGAAACTGCAGCGAACTGGGTGATTTCAGCCAGCCACTTCTCGAGAGTCTTCAACATCAGACGGTAACCTCCGGTCTGCTCTTCCGGAGCGAAGGGATGAATAGATCCCACTTCAGGCCAGGTGACCGGCATCATTTCCGAGGCCGCATTCAATTTCATGGTGCAGGACCCAAGCGCAATCATGGACTCGTTCAGTGCCAGATCTTTCCCCTCGAGTCGACGCAGGTAACGCATCATCTCGGTCTCACTGTGGTAAATGTTGAAGACTTCGTTTTCGAGAAATGAAGAACTTCGCACCAGATGCTCGGGCACCCCTTGCTCTTCACCACTCTCCATCGCTACCCCGAGACAGCCGAGAACATCTTCAACCTCCCTCAGGGTCACCGTTTCGTCCAGAGTGATTCCCACCTGGCCGGCACTTACCAGACGAAGATTGTAACCTTTACTCGCGGCAGCCTCAACAAACTCTCCAGCTTGTTCCCCAAGCTCTACGGTAAGGGTGTCGAAAAACCCACTGCCAGAGAGGTTGAAACCTGACTGTTTTAGTGAACGCGCCATCCGCCCGGTCAAGGAGTAGATCCGGGAGGCTATTTTCCGCAACCCTTCAGGCCCATGATACACCGCGTACATCGAAGCCATTACGGCAAGCAGGACCTGGGCAGTGCAGATGTTGGACGTCGCCTTATCACGCCGGATGTGCTGCTCACGGGTCTGAAGCGCAAGGCGGTAAGCCGGCTTACCTGCCTGATCCACGGAAACCCCTACTAACCTTCCTGGCAACTTTCTCTTCAGCCGATCCTTGCATGCTATGTAAGCAGCATGAGGACCACCAAACCCCAGCGGCACTCCAAAACGTTGCGTCGATCCGACGCATAAGTCGGCGCCGAAGGCGCCAGGCTCCTTGAGGATCGTCAGCGCCAGAGGATCTGCTGCCACCACCAAAACTCCTCCTGCTGCATGCACTCTCTCCGCTAACCCTTCGTAATCGGAGATCGATCCCAACGTATCGGGATACTGGACAAGCGCCCCTGCAAAGACCCCTTCACCTGCGGAAAATTCCTGCCACTTTCCAATCACAAGCTCAACTCCAAGAGCTTCAGAGCGGGTTCGAAGAATATCGAGAGTTTGAGGGTGACAATTGCAATCGGCAAAAAAGCTCTTTGATCTGGGGCTGACGGCCATCGCCATCGCCATTGCTTCCGCCGCTGCGGTACCTTCATCAAGCAGGGAGGCATTTGCGACATCCATCCCCGTCAAATCCACAACCATACTCTGAAAGTTGAGCAATGCCTCCAACCTGCCCTGTGCAATTTCAGCCTGATAGGGAGTATAGGCCGTATACCATCCGGGGTTCTCAAGAACGTTGCGCTGGATTACCGAAGGAGTTTTTGTTCCATGGTATCCTTGTCCGATCAGCGAGCGTCGCACTTCATTCCGCGACATGACCTCTTTCAACTCTTCGAGGGCTTCGCTTTCACCAAGCGGAACCTCAAGGTCGAGCTCCTTGCCGAGGCGAATGGGCTGAGGCACAGCCTCCTCAATCAGGACCTCCAAGGTATCACAGCCCAGATCACGAAGCATGTCCACACAGTGCTGCACGGACGGCCCTATGTGACGTTCGGGAAAACCGGGAGGGATAGTCACTCTGGAACTCTCTGGCGCCGGGGGTCCACTGGGAGGAGCAACAGGAATTCCCATGCCCTCAACTGATCAGATCTTCGTATGCTGTGGCATCAAGGAGATCATCGAGATCCCCCGCATCTTCCAATCGGATCTTGAAAATCCAACCTTCCTCGTACGGGCTGCTGTTAATCACCGAAGGATCACCCTCTAACTCCGTATTGATCGCCGTGATCTCTCCTCCAAGCGGCGAGTAGATTGGACTCGCCGCCTTGACCGATTCTACGGTGCCAACTTCATCTCCGCTACCCACGGCCTGTCCAACCGATGGCAGCTCGACGAAAACGACATCGCTCAGTTCTTCCTGAGCGTGATCCGTGATACCAACCGTGGCGAGGTCACCTTCGATGCTCACCCATTCATGATCCGATGTGTAATGAAGATTGTCGGGAATGTTCATTGCGTCTGCTGGTAGTATACCTAGCGCCTTAAGCCTTCTTGTAAAAAGGCTTTTTCGATACTTCTGCAGGAATCATCCGTCCCCGCACCTCGACGGACACCTCAGTTCCTACCTGCGCGATGTCACAGGGCAGATACGCCATACCGATCCCAACCCCGACCGAGGGAGAGAGCGTCCCACTGGTCAATCGCCCCAGCTCCTGCCCATCTGGGGCAAACACCTTGCAGCCGGGGCGGATTGGCGGCCCCGATTCGAGACATATCAACGGGGTCAGAACCTCCGATAAACCCTCAGATTTCTGGGCGAGAAGCACTTCCCTTCCGACAAAATCCTCCTTCTCCAAGTCCACGAAAAAGCCAAGCCCACTCTCCAGAGGAGTTCGCTCCGGGCTTAAGTCCGACCCATTCAGGGGATAACACATTTCAAGACGAAGCGTATCTCTCGCCCCGAGGCCACAGGCCCGCGCCCCATCTTCAAGGGCCCTGCGAAACCAGTAGCTCCCCGCTCCAGCTCTGCAAAAGAGCTCGAATCCGTCCTCCCCTGTATACCCGGTCCGACAAACGGTGAGGCGATGACCCTCAATCTCGAAGCTATCCACTTCATTTCTCCTTGGGAGGGTCCGACCACCCATAATTCGGGAATACACCTCCGCCACTAATGGCCCCTGCACGGCCATGCCAGCCATCTCCGCACTCTGGTCCGTAAGGTCTATCTCTTCCTCAGTCTTGTTCGCCCTCATCCACGCGAATGCTTCCGCAACCCGCGCCGCATTCACCACCAGCAGAAAACTACTCTCCTCGAGGCGGTAGAGAATGAGATCATCAATCACCCCTCCCTCCTCATTCAGCAGAAAGGTATATTGAGCCTCTCCGTCGGAAAGCTTCTCCACGTTGTTCGTGAGCATTCGGTTCAACCATTCAGAAGATCCCGGCCCCTCTACGTGCAGATGCCCCATATGGGATATATCGAAAATCCCTGCAGCCTGTCGCACTGATTGATGCTCTTCCAGAATAGATCCGTATCGGATCGGCATCTCCCAGCCCGCAAAGCCTACCAGCTTGGCTCCCAGCTCAAGATGCACCTCGCGCAGCGGCGTCTCTTTCAGTTCCCGGCTCACCCCCGGGATGCTGTGAGGCCGGATCGGGCTTGTCAATGAGCGCTTCCCGCCCTTTCTTCCTCCTGTGCCCCTCTTTAACTCGCTGGAGCCGAAAATCAGGTGGATGGCCTTTCCCGGGCTCATCAGGGCAATTGGCATTATTCATGTCTTTGTTTTCTTGCTTCTGGTGTTCCTGCCCTCATCCGGGGGTTCCTTTGTCTTTAATTATCAGGCAATTGTATCTGGAGAATACTGGCGTGTGATTTCATTTGCTGCCCTGCCCCCTGTTCTCCCCGGCCGCTCGCCTGTCATGTCCGCCCTGTTTATGTTCATCGCCATGAGAATCACCTTTATGATGGGCGACGGCCTCGAAGAAGCGTGGGGAGAGTTGAAAGCCTCGATCTACGTCTACTCCGTCCTCGCATGCATGATTCTCGCTCAATTCCTCAGCAAAAGCGCATTTGGGCAAGGAGGAGTGACCCTTTACCTACAATTATTCTTGGTTTTTGCGACCTTATACCCTCGCGTGGAATTCCACTTGTTCTTCATCCTCCCAATCAAGGTTTGGGTTCTTGGAGCGATTGGAGGAGGCTGGCTGCTCATAACCGCGTTCCAGTCTCCCGGGGCTGCTCTCCAGACCTTGCTGCCTGCCCTCCCTTATCTGTTCTGGGCGTCCCCTCGTCTGTTTAAATGGTATGTGACCCGTGGTCAGACCGTGGCACGGAGGGCTAAATTTCAGCAAGGTGTCCTGCCAGAAGGCCAAGCGTTTCACCACTGTGCCAAGTGTGGCGCCACAGATTCTTCTCATCCTGAACGGGAGTTCCGAGTTACCGAAGAAGATCAAGAGCTTTGCAGTAAATGCCTGGATTGATTACTCTGGGACCCTCTCCCTTTTTGTGCCATGCCCGACTTCAGTCAACTGCCCTCCGTAGAGACGCTAGCCAAGCGCCTCACGGGGGAGAGCAATCTTCCTCGCCCTCTCGTCACGGGCTTTGTCAAACGCCGTCTCTCTGAGTGGCGCACACGACTCGCCGAAGGAGAAGCTGCCGATAAAGCTTCCATCGAGCAGGAAATCCAAAGTGGCCTTCAGGATTTTGCTTCTTCGAGGCTCCAGCCTGTCATCAACGCCACAGGAGTGATCATCCATACCAACCTCGGTCGATCTCCCCTCGGCCAACGTGCATCTGAAACCCTGAGCAAGGTTGCCACGGGATACTCCAACCTCGAATTCAACCTCCTGGACGGAAAACGGGGAAAGCGGGCGGGCTACCTCGAAACCGCACTTGCCGTTCTCCTGGAGACCGAGGCTGCTACCGCGGTCAATAATTGCGCCGCGGCCCTCGTCCTCACGCTGCGCACTCTGATCTCCTCTGAAAAGAACGAGGTGATAGTGAGCCGAGGGGAACTGGTAGAAATTGGGGGTGGATTCCGTATCCCTGAGGTTCTCGAGACTTCCGGGGCGAAACTGGTTGAGGTCGGAGCCACCAACAAAACCCACCTCAAGGATTATGCCGATGCCATCAGTGACCGCACGGCCCTGATCCTCAAGGTGCACCGGTCCAATTTTTACCTCGAAGGATTCACTGATGAGCCCGACGTCACTGAGATTTCATCCCTTGCCCACGATCACGGCATTCCCCTCGTTGAGGACCTTGGATCGGGAGCGGTCATGCACACTGATCAGCTCGCGCCCATCGACCATGAACCAACCCCGCAGGATGCCCTCCGCAATGGCATCGATCTCGTGATATTCTCAGGGGACAAGCTTCTTGGCGGGCCCCAGGCAGGAGTCATCGCTGGAAATGCAGACTTGGTAGGCCGCATCAAGTCTGAGCCTTTCTTCCGGGCGGTCCGCTGTGACAAG
>MDSV01015095.1_pt1 | contig 14397 bp, 10 predicted proteins | sample 810851 | NCBI WGS metagenome assembly MDSV01 (sample SAMN05326640, study PRJNA326480) | marine metagenome | isolation source: seawater | place: Atlantic Ocean: North East | collected 2012 | reverse complement strand
TTCAGCCATTTCGAAATCAGGCGTTAGCTGAATTGCGTTGGTTGGGCAGGCTTCTTCGCAAAACCCACACATGATGCAACGTGAAAAGTTAATTCGAAAAAATTCTGGATACCAACGCCCATCTTCCATCTCGCCTTTCTGCAAGGCAATGCAATCAACAGGGCAAGCAACCGCACAAAGATTGCAGGCAACGCATCGCTCTTCTCCGTCTGGGTCACGACTTAAAATAATGCGTCCACGCCAACGGGGGAACATATAAGGTTGTTGATCCGGATACTCAACAGTGTCTTTTTTCTGGAACAACTTCATGAACACTAACCAAAGTGTTCGCACCTGACTGAGCAGCGTATCAACAATTAACCTAACCATAATGTCTCCAGCAAAATCGCGCAATCTACTCGCAACGCCCAGCCGCCTTACTGTGTACTTAGAATTATCACGCCAGTTACTAACAGATTAACTAACGAAAGCGGCAACAAGAACAGCCAGCCATAAGTCATTAACTGATCATAACGCGGACGTGGAACCGCAGCTCGCATTAATATAAAAAAAGCGATAAACCCAAAAGCTTTAATGGCGAACCAAATAATAGGCGGCAAGAAAGTTGGGCCTAACCAACCACCAAAAAACAAAACCGTAATAAGAGATGCGATCAGAACCAAGCCGACATATTCTGCAACGAAAAACATGCCAAATTTCATTCCCGAATACTCAGTGTGATAGCCGGCACAAATCTCTTGCTCTGCTTCAGGGATATCAAATGGCAAACGATGACTTTCCGCAACACCTGCTATAAGAAAAATAACGAAGCCAATGAATTGCGGAATGATGTACCAGCCACCAGACTGTGCTTCAACAATTTCCCGAAGATTAAAGCTTCCGGCAAGAGCGACAACACCTAGTAATGATATGCCCATGAAGACCTCATAGCTCACCATCTGTGCCGCAGCTCTCAAACTTCCAAGCAGCGCATACTTGTTATCGGAAGAAAGCCCACCCAACATCACGCTATAAGCACCAAGTGATGCCATCGCCAATACAAATAAGACGCCAATGTTTGAATCAATTACACCTACATTTGGGGCAAAAGGAATGACGGCAAAGCTCAACAGCACCACCGACATAATTATTCCTGGAGCAATTACAAAACTAAATCGATCCGCAAATGGAGGAATCCAATCTTCCTTAGTAAAAATTTTAATCATATCTGCTACTACCTGCAGAGATCCAAACCAGCCGACGCGATTTGGACCCAATCGTTCTTGCCAGAAACCGAGTAGTCGTCGCTCTACTGTAATCAATAAAGCGCCAGTAATAATAACGGCGAACAAGATAAGGCCAACAGTTAAGGGTGAACCGATCTCCAGACTCATAACTAGTACCCCTCCTCGTAAAGATCGCTCACGATCAATCCTTGGATTCCACGCTTCATCTTTGCTTCTGTGACTTTACTTAATGCGATGGTAGTACCCAAAGAATGGCGATCAATGTCATTGTCGCCGCAGTACACTGCTACCGTTCCTTGTTTCATTTTTGATCTAATACAAGCGATAGCGATATTGCCATTACCATCAAGGCTTACACTATCACCCTGATTAAGATCTAGAGATTTTGCGTCCTTCGGCGATAAAGCCACATAGGCATCGGTCATTCGTTCTTGAATAGTATTAGACTTAGCACTTAATTCATCGCTGCCAAAGATCTGATAAGCGACTGCCACTTGGAGATTTTCATTTAGGTTGTTCGGCTGTTGATCCAAAGACAAATATGAGCCTGTTTCATTTCGCTCAATCAGCAGCTCGCCAACATGGCTCTGTTTTAGATCACCATTGATTTCTTCTTGAAATTTACTGATGGACTGATTCGAATTCCAAGCCGGTGACCAGGCAGCACCCAGGACTGCTGAATCCTTAGTCGCGGGGATTCCTTCCATAGAAAAAGACATTACCGATTGATCATCCACAGGCTGTTTTGGTTCATGAACGTTTAGGTTTGCCTTCATGGCAGTGCGCCCACTGTAACGATGCGATTGGCGAGGTATCTTCATTCCCGCAACAAATTGGTTCAGGTCAGGGAGTAGATCGTCTAGCTTATCAAAGTTCTTTGCTTCTTCTGCGCAGCGATTTATCAAGGATTCTATATCACCGGATTGTTGATCACTTAACCAGCGCCATGCTGGCAAGGCAGCAGCATGATTTCTATGTACCTGAAAACTTAATTGTGCTCGTCCTTCGTAGTTAACGTAAGTTGATTCCTGTTCGGAAAAACTCGTACTTGGCAGGACAAGGCTTGCTTTTGCAGTTGTCGCCGAAGGTAATTGATCAATAACGAGCATTTCTACTTTCTGAAATGCCTCATCAATCTTTTGTTTCGCCGCTCGGCGGTACAGATCATTCTCTAGAACTATCGCTTTTTTAGTTTGTCCATTAGAAATTTTTTCCAATGCCGCACCTAAACTATTTCGCTCATTCACCAAAAGGCTCATACCGATCGTATTTACTTCCGAAACAAGAAGACACAAATCAATAACATCTCCACGTTTCTCATTAAGTGCTCTAGCAATATTGGCTGCTGCTTGTAATTGACTGACACTCCCAGAGGTGCTGCCGGCAATGACTAATGGTCGCTTAGCCTCAATTAATTGTGCTGCGATTTGCGCAACAGAAGCTTCGTCGCTGGACGCCGCCGGTGCATGACCAGATATCCTATTTGCAACTGCTGACGCGATGTTTGCAATTTCCGTAGGTGAATCGATTACTATATCGGAAGCAACATCATCTAAGCGAGTGGCATAGCTGCTCAAAATAGCTAGCGGGCTGCGATCATGTTGAGCTAACTCCCTTACAGCAGCATCTTGCCACTGCGGAATATTGCAACCTTCAGCAAGCTCCTTCGCTTTATTTCTAACAGACTGCCTCAACGCTAGTGCAATCCTCGGCGCAACATTAGTAACATCTTCACCAACAATTATGACAGCGTCCGCCAATTCAATTTGTCTAACAGAAGGAGCATTGAACGCCGAATCTTTTGCCAAAGATAGAATAAGCTGTGTCGCTTCGTGCTCAGCGTCAGAAATCCCTGAATAGAAATTCTCGTCACCTACCAAACAACGCAAGGCAAAATTAGATTCATTACTCGCTCTAGGGCTAGCAATACCGATTACGTCTGAACCTTGAAAGGTATCGATAGCAGACTGCAACTGACCTTTCGGCACAACAGCTAATTGGCCCTCTTTTCTCGCCAGCGGGGCTTCGATTCTTTCTTCACTATTTACGTAGTCAAAGCCGAATCGACCTCTGTCACAAATAAAATAACCATTAATTTCTGAGTTATAACGATTAACAATCCTACGCAGAGAGCCGTATCTTTCGCCAGGAGTGGTGTTACAACCAATTGCGCAACCAGTGCATACGCTCGGTGCAGTTTGCAAATCCCATTTCCGGGCATAATTTGAACTGAAAGCTTTGTCAGTGAACACACCGGTTGGGCAAACTTCGACAAGATTGCCGCTAAATTCACTTTCAAGGACGCCTTCTTCATGACGCCCAAAATAGGTATGGTGATGCGATGCCTGTGCAGACAGATCTGTACCTCCTGCATAGTCATCATAAAATCTCACACACCGATAACAAGTAATGCAGCGATTCATTTCATGATTAATGAACGGACCTAAATATTGATTTCTATGAGTAACTTTCTTTTTGTCATAGCGACGATAATTATGGCCAGACATTAGTGTCATATCTTGCAAATGACACTCGCCACCCTCTTCACATACTGGGCAATCATGAGGGTGACTGATCATCAAGCTTTCGATCACACGCTCACGCATGTCTTTAGCCTGGGGGTCTTCTACTGAAATTATTGAACCTTCGCTTGCTGGCGTCATACAAGCCATTACCAGCATGCCTTCTTTATCTTCAGTATCACGATACTGTTTCACTGCGCATTGACGACAGGCACCGACAGAGCCCATGCAGGGATGCCAACAGAAATAAGGCAGGTCAAGACCCTGCGACAGACATTCCTGTAACAGATTGTTATTGGGATTTACTTCGTATTCGATCCCATCAATAACAATTTTGGCCATTCATTACTCCACTATACTTTTAATATCTTTCTATACTTTCTTGTTAACAAGTGCTCACCTCGCCCCTTGCTAACATTCAGATTACTAATGCCTGTAAGGACAGCGCTTCTCTTTAATATGTTTATCAAAATCATCCGCAAAATACTTAAGCCCGCTACCTAAAGGAGCTGTAGCTCCAGGAGCCAATGCACAAAATGTGCGACCAGGCCCCAAATAATCAACGTGCTCATGAAGTATTTGCAAGTCTTTTCTCGTGCCACGACCACTTTCGAATTCATTAAAGATCTCATCCACCCACGGCAGACCATCACGGCACGGCGTACAGAAACCACAAGACTCATGGGAGAAAAATTTCATCAAGTTGCCTACCATACCAACTGGGCAGGTCTCGTTATCTAAGAGTATCATTGTGCCAGTTGCTAAACGGCTTCCGGCCTTTGCAATCTCGTCATAATCTAATTTTAGATCAAGGTGTTCAGGCAACATAAAATCTGTAGATCCGCCACCCGGAAGAAAGGCTCGCAACTCCAAGCCATCGCGCATGCCACCACCGTATTCTTCAACTAACTGTCGAATTGGTAAACCTAAAGGTAACTCCCAGCAACCGGGCGTTTTTACCTTGCCGCTAATTCCAAATAATTTAGTGCCATGATCATTGCCTTTTGTCAGGCCGTGATACCAATCCACACCATAAGTCAAAATACCTGGCAGATTGCAGATTGTTTCCACGTTATTGACAATGGTCGGCTTACCCCAAAGACCGCTAACCTGAGGAAAAGGAGGCTTTGCTCTTGGGTTAGCTCGCTTTCCCTCTAGCGCATTCAACAACGCCGTTTCTTCGCCGCAAATATAGCGGCCAGCGCTCGTGTGTAGAATAATATCCAGGTCAAAGCCGGTACCTTGAATGTTCTTACCAAGGTAGCCACGATTATAAGCTTCAGCGATAGCGTTCTTTAGTGCCTTTTCAGAAACCTTATATTCGCCCCTTAAAAAAATGTAAGCCGTGCTGGCCTGAATCGTGTAAGCACCGATTATCATGCCTTCAATAAGTAAATGCGGATCCCCTTCCATCAATAGCCGATCTTTAAATGTGCCCGGCTCCATTTCGTCAGCATTAACTACAAAATATTTTTGCTTCGGTGCGCTATCGCCCCGGGGCACAAAACTCCACTTGAGACCAGTTGGAAATCCTGCTCCACCTCGGCCCTTCAAACCAGAATCCTTGACAATTTGCATGACATTGTCAGGGCTCAATCCTTCTGCTATTGCCTTAATACTTTGATAACCATCGCTGGCTTCATAAGCGGCAATATCTAAAGGCGGCCTAGACATATCGATGTTTTTTGTTAAAGGTTTTGTTACCACTTTATATCCCGCTATTTATTCTTTACTTTTGTATTCAGAAAAAATCTCATCAACTTTTCCCTCAGTGAGGTTTCTATGAAGATCGTCACCTACCATCATTACTGGCGCATGGTCACAATCACCTAAGCATGGCACTGGCAAGAATGTGAAATCACCATTATCTGTAGTACCACCAAAATCAATATCAAGTTTGCCATTTATATATGAACGCATAGATTCAGAACCCATAATCCAGCAACTCACGCTATTGCAAAACAGGATCACATTACGCCCAACGGGTTGACGATAAACCAAGTTAAAAAACGTCGCCACACTCTCTAAATCACTGACTGGGATATCCAAAAATTTGGAAATTCCCAGCAGACTCTCGTCTGACACCCAGCCCTGGTGCTTTTGCACAATCTTCAATGCTTCTAACCCGACCGCCTGCTTGTCCGGGTAGAGCTGCATCTCATGTTCTATCTCTTTAATTTCTTCAGCACAAAGTTTGCGCGCCTGCGTTGCAGTACTCGCGATCACACTTGCCTGCATGTTCGCTCCTTTTGAACTCATCGATCTACATCCGCCATAACAAAATCGATACTGGCAATAATGGCAATTAAATCAGCTACCATGAAACCTCTACTGATCTCAGGAATCATCTGCAAATGTGCAAATGATGGTGTGCGGATGCGTGTTCTATAGGAAGTGGTATTACCATCGCTTACGAGATAATAACTATTAATCCCTTTTGTCCCTTCTATCGCCGTAGTGACTTCGTTTGGGGGTATAACAGGGCCCCAGCTCACACTGAGAAAGTGATTAATGAGCGTTTCGATGTCTTGCATTGTCTTCTCTTTTCGCGGCGGTGTAGTTAACGGGTGGTCTGCTTTATAATCACCGCTCGGCATATTATCGAGACATTGCTTAATGATACGCAGACTCTGACGCATTTCTTCAACACGAATCGCACAACGATCATAACAATCACCGTTAACCGCTATAGGCACATCAAATTCAAAATTCTCATAACCGCTGTATGGTCGGTCTTTGCGAAAATCCCATTCAAATCCAGTTGCTCGCAGTCCCGCTCCGGTGACACCCCAGTCGAACGCCTGCTGAGTGTTATAACAGCCAACACCCTGGGTGCGACGTTTTAAGATTCCGTTGTTAAGCACCATGGCATCATATTCATCGATCCTTGGCGGCATAAAATCTAATAACTCTTGAATTCTCTTCTCCCAGCCCTGAGGGAGGTCTTGCGCAACACCACCAATACGAAACCAGCCTGGATGCATTCGAGCACCACAAATTGACTCAATAATATTGAATATCCGTTCGCGCTCCACAAACATGTAAAAGATAGGTGACAGTTGCCCCACATCTTGGGCAAAGGTTCCGTAGAACAGCAAATGGCTACAAATCCTGAACATCTCGGCCAGCATGATACGAATTGTTTTTACTCGCTCAGGAACCTGTATGCCTGCCATTTGCTCGACGGCCATGACATAAGGGAGGTTATTCATTACACCGCCGAGATAATCAATACGATCGGTATAAGGAATAAACGTATGCCAGGATTGCCTCTCTCCCATCTTTTCAGCACCTCGATGGTGATAACCAATGTCTGGCACCGCATCGACTAAGATTTCACCATCTAACTGCAGAGCAATACGAAATGCGCCATGCACGCTGGGATGGTTGGGTCCGAGGTTAAGGAACATAAATTCTGAATCTTCTGACTTGCGTTTCATACCCCATTCTTCTGGTTTGAACAACAAGGCTTCTTGTTCGACATCTGCCTTCTCATCATCCAGTGAGAATGGTTCCATCTCAGTGGCTCTAGCTGGATGTTCTTTTCTCAGAGCATGACCTTCCCATGTTGGCGGAAGCACAATGCGATAGAGGTTAGGGTGTCCTTCAAAATTGATGCCGAACATGTCCCAAGTTTCTCGCTCATACCAATTCGCAGCCGGCCAAAGCCCAATAATCGAAGGCAGATTTAGGTCTGCATCTATCAACGGTACTTTTATACGGATGTCACAATTACCCGAAAAGGACATGAGGTGGTAGACCACCGTAAATTCTGAGGGCGGCTGATCACTCCGGTGTACCCGCAGGCGCTCATCAATAGCCGTAATATCGAAAAGCATCTCAAATTTAGGCTGAATATCGTCGCGCAGAGCTCTAAGAAGTGTGATCAGATGCTGTCGATCAATCCAGAGGGTCGGAATACCATCACAAGTAGACTGCTCCGCCACAATTCGATCCCCAAATTTTTGGCGTAACTTAGCCAGCAATTCATCTGAATTGCTTGTTGGGTATGTAGATTGCGTAGCGACTTCCATTGCTTCCCTAATTGTGACTATCTATTTTCAGGTACGAAGTTAACTATTTGTTTTATAGTTTTTTAAACCTTATCTGGTGCTCTTAACTCAGTGGCAGCAATACGCTCAGGACCACGCACTTCACGCTGCACAGGGTGATCTTCTTTCTGTATAATTCCTTGTTCATTAATCACCCAACTCAATGGCCTTCTTTCTCGACCAATGGATTCTTGTAATAGAATTAAACCTTGTAGCAGCGCTTCTGGACGCGGCGGGCATCCAGACACATAAACATCGACTGGCAAGAACTTATCAACTCCCTGAACCACCGAATAGATATCGTACATTCCCCCAGAATTAGCGCACGAGCCCATAGATATTACCCATTTCGGCTCTAACAACTGGTCATAAAGAAGCCTTACAACCGGCGCCATTTTTCGAAAGACAGTGCCAGCGATAACAATCATGTCAGCCTGACGAGGCGTACCCCGAATCACCTCCGCACCAAAGCGGGCCAGGTCGTGCCTGGCAGTAAAAGCAGTCGCCATTTCCACATAACAACAGGAAAGGCCAAAATTGAAAGGCCAAATAGAGTTCTTACGACCCCAGGAAACCATATCTTCTAATTTTGCCATCATGACATTCTGGCGAATGAAGTCGTCTACTGAATTTCCACCTGGCTGGGGTGACTTGGACTCATTTACTGATTGAAGCTCCCAATTCATAGTTTAAATTCCTTTCTGTTGGTAACTCCGCCTGGACCTGATATACCCTGCAGTTCACGTTTCTGAATACCAGTGCGCCAATCAAGCGCGCCAATTCGCCATAAGTAAAACAAGGCGACAATTAGAATAAAGATAAACACGCTGATCTCGATAAAGCCGAGCCACCCTGCCTCTCTAACAGCTACTGCCCAGGCAAAAAGGAAGACTACTTCTAGATCAAAGATGATAAATAGGATAGCAGTTAAGTAAAAATGCACTGAGATTCTAAATTGCGCAGAGCCAACCGATACAATGCCAGATTCAAAAGGCGTATTCTTATACTTGCGATTTATACGTTGGCCAAGGAAAAAAGAAAGGCCCAACATCGTCACAACAACCGTGAGAACCAGCGCTGAATAAAACAAAAATGGCTTAAGGCCATCTAGAAATGTGTTTGTTAGTTCCAAATTTTACTCCAGTACCTGAATCACGCAGTTAGAGGTTGAGATCGTAGGTGAGTCATTCGGAGCCTAAAAATGATCAGGGCCAAAGAGTGAAAGAGGTATCCTTCGGTTTGCTCTTCTTCAGCGGGACTTTGTCCTATGATAGAACCGATAGGACTAAAAGCATTGGTACCAGGTACCAGGGACTGAATGTCACTTCCCATAGCGTTGTTATACAACTTTATTTAAAACGTTTTTTGCGCTTTTTTCGCGACGTGCAAACACACATCGAGGCGGCCTTTTGAGCGGTTGGAAATGTACACGTAGTGGCCATTGATAGCAAGCATTTTATCACTGCAAAGCCGCGCCATGTCGCTGTTTTGAGGCTCTCTTCTGTCAATAAATTGACTGACATTTTGTGGCACTCGTTGTGCTACTTAATTAATACTATACGAACAGGAATTTTAGATTAGGATAACTGCGGAAAGTTATTAGCCCTCGCTAAAAAGCTCTATTGATATATCCGTCAAAATCTTGGCTTACATAGTGATTGAACTCAGCACTTTCGCTGCGATAAATTAGAAAAGCCTTTAAGTTGTTGCGCTCTATAAAACGCCGACTTTCTTCTAAACCCAATACCATTAGAGCCGTAGCCAATGCATCTGCGCGAGCTGCCGAGTCATCGAGTACAAATGCTGCCGCTAGGACATCAGAGACTGGCTTTCCTGTCCGTGGATCAATCTCGTGAGAATAGCGAACTCCATCTAATTCAAAAAAATTCCGGTAATCACCAGAACCTGCAAGAGCAATCTTTTCTCCCCGATTGGTTAAAACCTCATAAACTTTGACAGGACCATCCAATGGCGTTTCAATAGCAGGCACCCAATCCAAATTACCTGGCTTTAATCCACTGACTTTGATTTCCCCTCCGATCTCAATGAAATAATTGGTCACTCCATGAGATTCTAGATAGACGGCTACTTGATCGACAGCATAACCTTTCGCAATTCCACTCAAATCGATTTTTATAGACTTGGTTTTACTAATCTCTGAGTTAGCGATATTCAGTATTAAGTTTTCGACACCAACATTGGTCATTGCATTTTTAATGGCATTATCGCTGGGTAACAGGCTACCCTGCTCAAATCTGCCTGGTCCAAATCCCCATAGATTAACGACAGGCCCGATTGTTACATCAAAAACTCCGCCGGACTCTATTGCAATTTCTTTAGAAAGCCTAAGAACTGCCAAGAGGTCATTGGATACAGCGTAAGGACTGTTGATGCCAAGCCTATTAAATTTTGACAGTTCTGAGTCTTCGGCGTAAGTGGAAAAAACCTCTCGATCTAGCTCCAATAAGAGTTCGGCAATGCCACCGCTTAACTCCGCGAGGTTTGTTGAGATAGGAATATCGACTAATTGAATTTCATAACTCGTTCCCATCGTAAACCCAGAAATGCGCTCAATCACAGCCCCCTCTATTGACTCATAGAAAAATATCACCAAAAACAAAGTGAAGAATGCAATGAAAAAACTATGGCGACGGATTATTTCGAGCACGAAAACTCTTTTAGCTATAATTTAGATGGACACTTATTACGAACAACTTAAATGGAAGACTGTTATTTTCTAGCATCTTCATTGTACAAGAATGTTACTTTCTAGGATTAGACTAAGCTCATTCATCTTGTGGGTAAACTTGGAACTTAACTCCTGCCATTTTGTAAACCATTCTTGCAACTTGACAGCAATAACCAAACTCATTGTCATACCAAAGATACAAGACACAATGATTATCCCTAACAATAGTGGCATTTGCGTCTACAATGCCAGCCTCTCGGGTTCCTACGAAGTCAGAAGAAACCGCATCAGGAGACTGGGTGTAGCTTATCTGATTTTGCAAGTTTGAATGTAATGCTATATCTCTTAAAAACTCGTTTAGCTCAACCTTGGAAGTCGGCATAGAAAGAGAAAGATTCATTATTGCCATGGAAACATTAGGGATTGGAACCCTCACCGCGTTGCCTGTGAGCTTTCCTTCAAGTTCAGGTATCGCCTTAACTACGGCTTTTGCAGCTCCGGTTTCGGTCAAGACCATGTTTAGAGCGGCAGAGCGGCCTCGACGACTACCTTTATGATAATTATCAATTAGGTTTTGATCGTTAGTATAAGCATGAACTGTTTCTACATGACCATGTTCAATACCAAATTTATCATTCACTACTTTAAGAACAGGAGCAATTGCATTAGTGGTGCATGATGCAGCCGTAATGATTTTATCATCTGGGCTCATTTGATCATCATTTATCCCATAAACGATATTCTTTAGGCTTCCCTTGCCAGGCGCAGTAAGAATGACTTTTGCCGCACCTTTAGATTTAAGATGCAAGGACAAGCCTTCTTCGTCCCGCCACTGACCTGTGTTATCAATAACCAAGGCATCATCAATATCATAGTCATTGTAATTTACCTCTTCTGGCGAATTAGCGTAAATCACTTGAATCACGTTACCGTTTGCTACTAGGCATTTGCTCTCTTCATCAACACGCAGTGTTCCTTGGAAAGCACCATGCACGGAATCAGAAGCAAATAAGCTAGCTCTTTTATCTAGATCCCCCTCCTCGCCGGGTCTGATTACGATTGCCCGGAGCCTCATCACATCGCCAGTGGAAGTTCGTTCAATTAACAGCCTAGCCATTAAACGCCCAATTCGGCCAAATCCGTAAAGGACGATATCCTGAGACTTTTCTATTGGCTTTTCATTGACCCCATCTAGATAAGTCATCTCTTGGCGGACAAAATCATCCACCGAGCTAGCGCCCTCCCCTTGCTCATCCAAATGACCCATATAGCTTACGGTTAACTTACCCAGGTCGATCTGAGCATTCCAGAGGTCAAGTTTAGCCATTGCAATTAGGACGGGATGCGTCTCGAACTCTGACATTTCGTTGCGCTCTACCTGACGGACGAAACGATGAGATTTCATGATGAAAGTTACTGAGCGGTTATGTAAGGGGCGGCCATAAATATATATACCAACATTGCGCTGGCTAAATAACCGACCGATTACAGGAATCATTTCCTGAACTAAAGCTTCGCGCTGTTTCCAGTCGGCGAAGTAATCCTCTACGCTAGGACGTTCCACAAATTCTCCCTTTTTCAAACTACCGGATCTAGAAAGTCGGCTATTATCTTGTGAAAGGATTGCCTATGCAACAAACCGCCAGCCAGTCTTAGATGAATCGCCATATTCGGCTATTTATCAGAATAATTAGTCAGGTAAATCTAATTATTGAGCTACAATCCGCACTCCGTCGCAGCCACTGGACCAAGCAGTCTTTATAACTTAGCAATTCAATCTCAATTCGAGAAGAGAAGAGTTGATTGCCTTTGATACTCAAATCATGAAGTCGATCCAAAACCCAGCAATCCCCGTCGATCCCTTTCAGAACTGTTTCTGGCAGGGAGAGTTTGGTTGTGCCAGCAGTCTCGCCATATGCAATGCCGCTGCAAATGCTGATGGACCTATATTATTGCTCTGCGAGAACAACGAAATCGTCGAACAATCAATACGAGAATTAAAATATTTCTGCGCCCCCAAAGAAGAACTCCCAGTCTTCTCTTTACCAGATTGGGAAACGCTACCCTATGACAATTTCTCACCCCATCAAGACATAATTTCCGAACGCCTGAGTGCTCTCTACCACCTCCCCCAGCTAACCCGGGGTATTTTAGTGTTGTCGATTACTAGCTTAATGCATCGATTGCCTCCTCATCGCTATATCATAGCTAATAGTCTCGATTTAGAAGTGGGGCAAAGTCTGGAAATTGACGCGATCCGGAAGCAGCTAATTGATGCAGGCTATCAATCTGTAGATTCTGTACTCGAGCACGGTGAATTTGCAGTCCGTGGCTCTATTATTGATATTTTTCCGATGGGCTCACTAGCTCCTTATAGAGTTGATCTATTCGAAGATGAAATTGAAACCTTAAGAACATTCGACCCAGAGTCTCAACGCTCGGACCAATTAGTAAACGAAATAAAGCTGCTACCTGGACGCGAGTTTCCCCTAGATAAATTTGGAATCACTTCTTTTCGAAATCGATTTCATGAACTTTTTGATATTGACCCAAGGCAATGTCCGCTTTACCAGGATGTCAGCGATGGGATTAGCTCCCCGGGACTGGAATACTATCTTGCTCTTTTCTTCGATGGATTGGACTCACTATTTGATTTCATGCCCAAAAACACCGTGGTCATAAAAGTAGGTGAATTAAAATCAGCGGGAGAACAGTTTTGGCTAGATATTAAAAAGCGTTACGAAGATCGTTTAATTGATCGCTACCGGCCCATTCTAAAGCCAGAAGATATCTTTATCCCAGTAGAACAAATTTTGTCTAAGACGAAAAACTTTCGGCAGATAGAATTCAAGAAGCATATCAATGCTTTCGACCTTGGCTCAATGCAGTTACCTCACCTAGCTAGCAATTCTCATCTGGCCAAGCCATTTTCCCAAATTGAACAATTCATAACCACTCAAAACTCTCGAATCCTCTTCGTTGCTGAATCGGCCGGCAGAAAAGAAACACTGATCGAGTTACTTAAGCACATAGGTATTGAGCCTATTACTGTGAAACACTGGTCTAAATTTATCGCTGATGATATACGTTTAGGCATAACTGTAGCGCCTCTCGACCGGGGCATGTGGCTGACGAAAGAGAAATTAATTCTAATTACCGAAACACAGCTGTTTGGTGATCGAATTGCTCAGCGACGCAGAAGATCCAGAACTCAAAATAATACCGATTTTATTGTAAAGAGCTTAACGGAGTTACGCATCAATGATGCTGTTGTGCATCTCGATCATGGTGTAGGCAGGTATCGAGGCTTACAAACAATCACTACAGATGGGCAGACTACAGAGTTCCTCACTTTAGAGTATGCCAATGAAGCTAAACTTTATGTGCCCGTCGCTTCCTTAAATCTTATTAGTCGATACAGTGGGGCCGAGCAAGATGCTGCCCCTATTAATCATTTAGGCTCTGATAACTGGATAAAAACAAAACGCAAAGCCGCGGAAAAAATACGCGATGTTGCAGCTGAATTATTAGATATTTATGCCCAGAGGATGGCGCGTAAAGGATTCCACTATGCAATAGAAATCTCTGAGTATGAGAAATTTTCCGCGGCATTTCCTTTTGAAGAAACCGCGGACCAAGAAAGCGCCATTAATTCAGTCATCGATGATATGAATAGCGAGCGGGCTATGGACAGACTAGTTTGTGGCGATGTTGGATTCGGAAAAACCGAAGTTGCTATGCGCGCAGCTTTTGTAGCAGTACAGAACAACAAACAGGTATCCATCTTAGTACCAACCACGTTGTTAGCACAACAACATTATGAAAGCTTTCAAGATCGCTTCGCTAACTGGCCTATGGTTGTTGACGTTATTTCTCGATTTAAATCTGGCGCAGAACAAAAAGAGAGC
>MDSV01215820.1_pt1 | contig 14398 bp, 13 predicted proteins | sample 810851 | NCBI WGS metagenome assembly MDSV01 (sample SAMN05326640, study PRJNA326480) | marine metagenome | isolation source: seawater | place: Atlantic Ocean: North East | collected 2012 | reverse complement strand
TTTTTGCTGGAATTAATAGTGTTAAATCATTATTCATAAAGTTAGTTTATTTACATTAATTAAATTATGATATCAAATTTATATATTTTTGTTCTATATTACTTATCAATACCAATTTCCTTAATTGGATATGGTTTATTTTTTTTTTCAATTAATAAAAATTTAAAAATTTCATTAAATTATGGGTACGCAGGTTTGACTGGCTTGTTACTATTATGTATTTACTCTTACTTATCATCCTTATTTATTTCCCATGGTGAGTTACATAATATTTTTATTTTACTTTTAGGTTTAATTTGTTTTTTTTCCTCTAAATTAAAAAATAATAATCAAAATAAAATATTATTTGTACTACTAATAATATATTTTTTGGGTTTTCTAATATTTAAAACTCACGATGATTTTCCATACTATCATTTTAATTATACTTATTACTTAACCCAAATGCCAACTGTTATGGGAATTGGCAACTTCAATCTAGGGTTAAGAACACCTTCTTCAATATTTTACTTGAATTCATTATTTTACTTACCAATTGTAAAATATTTTCTGTTTCAAATGTCAGCATTTTTAATTTTTCTATTTTCAAATATTATTTTACTTAACAAAATTTTTGACAAACAATTAAATAATAAATTAAATTTTTTAACATACTATTATCTTTTATCGTTTATTTTTATAAATATTTTTTTTTATAGAATATCAGAGCATGGGACAGATCGTTCAGCTCAAATTTTAGTTTTAATTTTAATAGGAGAAATACTGTTTTTTGTAAACTTTAAAAATATAATTGAAAAAATTATTTCTAAACTATTTTTACTTATTGCAATAATAATTTCTCTCAAGGCTTTTTATGTGCTTTATATTATCTTTTTTTTTATTATTTTATTTAACCTAATTAAAAAATATAAATTAAAAAAAACATTTTTTTATTTAATATCAAATTATTATTTACATCTTTTTATAATTTTATTTATCTTAATATTGGGAACTAATTTTATTAACACAGGTTGTCTGGTTTATCCTTTAAATATAACGTGTTTTGATGAAAATATATGGGGCATATCTAAAGTAGAAGTTAAAGAACTAAATGATTGGTACGAGCAATGGTCAAAAGCTGGAGCTGGACCAAATTTTAGAGTTGAGAGTCCAGAAATATATATAAAAAATTTTAATTGGGTGAACAATTGGGTTAATGAATATTTCTTTACAAAAGTGTCCGACTTTATTCTTGGTCTTGTAGTACTATCGTTAACAGTATTTATATATTTTAGACCATACACAAAAAATGTTACTGACTATAAAAGAAATATCATTTTTACTTTAGCACTTATTTTAATTTTATTCCTGGAGTGGTTTTATAATCACCCATCTTTAAGATATGGAGGATATTGTATTATTGCATCATTTATTTTTGTGATTATTTCAACTAGACTTGAAAAGAATTCGCTAAGTAATGATAAAGAAAGAAAAAAAGTTATTTATCTAATTATATTTTCAATAATTGTTTTTATGGGTAGAAATATCAATAGAATTTCAAATGAGTATAATCAGTATAATTATAAACCACTCAAAAATGTTTTTTACAATATTGATGAGTCATACTTCGAATTGGATATAAAAATGAAAAGTTTAAAGAAAAACTTTGATAATTGTGAACTAAAAAAAACCAATTGCAAAATTAATGATAGATATGGTGTACAAAAAATTGGAAATTTTTATGTTTTCTATTTAAATAGATGATTAGATTACTTACAAATATAACACTATCTATTTTTGATTATTTTCATAAAAAAAAGATCATTTATTTTTTAAAAAAATTAAATATTAATTCAATCAATGTCTTTTTTGATATTGGAGCTCATAAAGGAGAAAGTATAGATTTTTTTTCTAAACACTTAAGAATTGATAAAATATACTCTTTTGAAGCAAGTATAAAAAATTTTAAAAAACTTAAAAAAAAATACAAAAATAACAAATTTCTATTTTTAGAAAATCTTGCATTAAGTTCAAAAAAATCAAAAAAAATATTCAATCAATGTGACGAGAGCTCTTCCTCAACATTTAGTGAAATCAATACCAGATCAAAATATTTTAAAAAAAAATTAAAATATTTAAATATAAAAAAACCAAATAACTTTTTTAAAAAAGTATCAATTAAGACAGATACTCTCGACAGCTATATAATCAAAAAAAAAATTTTCTTAATAGATTTAATTAAAATGGATACCGAAGGTCACGAACTAGAAATTTTAAAAGGACTAAAACAAAATTTAAAAAATGTAAGAACTATAGTTTTTGAACATCATTATGACAACATGCTTAAAAAAAATTATACTTTTTCCGACATAAATCTTTTTTTAAAAAAAAATTCATTTAAAAAAGTCTTTAAAATTAAAATGCCTTTTAGAAAATCTTTCGAGTATATATATATTAATAAAAAATAATTATATCATATTATATGAAACAAGTATTTCATAATTTAAAAAATATTCAAAATAAAAATGTATTTTTGTTATTTGCTATTTTGCCAATTGGACTAATTGTAGGCAGTGCTGTTTCAAACTCGATAATTCTATTAATCAATTTATTATTTATTATTGAAATTCTTAAAAAAAAGAATTTACCATTTTTAATAGATAGATGGTTTTATATTTTATTACTCTTGTGGTTTTGTTTATTGGCAAATTCTATTTTAATTGCAAATAATAGCGAAAGTTTAATACGTAGTTTTGGTTTTTTTAGATTTATATTATTAGTTTTTGCTTTCAAGTATTTCATGGAACAAGATAAAGGTAGTTTTAAAAATGTTATAACGGGTATCTGGTTTATTATCTTTAATATAGTTACGATTGATATTTTTATAGAATTTTTTACAGGTTCTAACATATTGGGATTTAGCTCAGAATTTAATGGAAGAATTGCAAGTTTTACTGGTGATGAATTAAAAATAGGTAATTATTATTTTGGATTTGTACTTTTATCTCTATGCTTTTTTTATAAAAATTTATACAAAAAATATAAGTTATTTTTTTATATTTTATTCCTAGTATTTTTAGTTTCTTCTTTTTTTATAGGTGAAAGATCAAACTTTATTAAAGTATTCTTTATATGCCTTACTTTTATTTTTTTAATAAATAATCAAAATTATTTTAAGAAATTTTTAATAATAGTTTTATTTTTTATAATTTCTATTGTTACAATTACTAATAATGAATTTTTTAAGGGAAGAATACTAAAAGAGGTTATTGAGCCAATCAAGCAAGATGGCATTTCAAAATTTATTGATAATTCTAAATATGGAAAGCATTATTTATTAGCTAAAAAAATTTATTTAGAAAATAAAATATTTGGAGTTGGAATAAAGAACTATAGAATAGCAAGTAGATTACCCAATTATAATTCTAATGAAAATTTGGATGGATCCACTACACATCCCCATCAAATTCATTATGAATTTTTAGCAGAGACTGGAATAGTTGGTTATATAATTTTTATTACTTTTTTTTTATACTCAATTATCTACGGTTTTATCAATTTTTTTAAAAATCATAATCCTTATGTATTATCGTCAACTTTATTTTTAATAGCTACAGCTTTGCCCTTTATACCCTCTGGAAGTTTTTTTACTTCTTATGGCGCAACTATATTTTGGATAAATTTTAGTTTTTTACTAATTAAGAAATAACAAGTATTTTAATTTTTTATAAACATATTAATAAAATTAGTAAAATAATAATCCAGATTTTTTTTAGATTTATAATTTTTCTTTATACAAATTTTACTTAAATAATTATGAGCCTGTTGTCTTCTTACCCACCAATTTTTATTAAATTTTTTATAAGTCGACATTATACCGTCTGTATTTTGATTATAATTTGTTAAAATCTCATCAAATAAAACACTTTGTTTCTCTAAATGTGAAAAAATATTTAGTCTTGCATCTATTTCTAATTTTTCATAATTTTTTTCAAATAAAAAATCCCTAAAGTTCAAAAAAAATTTTCTTGTAAAAGAAATTGAACTTGTTGGAAAAATAATTGGCCATGATCTAAATGGATTATAATAAATTTTGCTTTTAAAAGGTTTTGTATTATTTTCGTCTATATAAAGTCTTGGTATATCATAAATAAGTTCCATATCGCTTACAGTTTTATATTTAATAATTTTTTCAATTTTATCTTTTTCAAAAAAATCATCTGAATCTAGAAGAAAAATATAATCACCCTCAGACGACTCAAAAGCTTTTAAAATTACCTCAATTTGATTTAGAGCTGGGAAATCGGTTGATCTTTTTGTTTTAAGTATTTTTATGTTATTAAATTTTGATGCAATTTCTATTGAAGCATCACTTGATTCATTATCTGAAAAAATTATTTCAACACGATCGTAAGTTTGTTTTACAACTGAATTTAAACATTTTTCCAAATATTTTGATTTATTAAAATTTGAGATAAGAACAGAACAAAGCATTATTTAGTTTGTATATCTTTTATTATTTTTTTTATTTTATATCTTGGTATAAAACCAATTTTTTGGATCTTAGAAATGTTAGCTATGAGCGAAGTTTTTTTTTTATTTTTATTGTATAAAATTTGCTTATTTTTATTATTAATAAGCTTTAAAATATCAAATAAATTTATCGCGATACCTGAACCAATATTAAATACTCCACCTACACGTTTTTTCTTTAAAAGGTTAATTGCTCTACACAAATCGTCTATATGTATGAAATCTCTATCATGATTTAAATTACTAATTTCTATTTTTTTTTCATTACTTTTGATTTTTTTAATCAAAGCCGGCACTAGATAAGACATTGGTTGTCTTTTATCTGTTAGACTAAATATTCGTCCTATACATATATTTATACTTTTTTCTTTCAAAGTTCTTAGTAGATAATTTTCTGCTTTTATTTTTGTTTTACCATAAAGACTTATTGGTTTTAAAGGATCAGTTTCTTTTAAAGGTTTCGTGCTACTTTTATAAACATGTGAAGTTGAAGCAAAAAATAACCAAAAAAATTTTTTTGTAGACAATATGCTTTTTACTAAATTTTTTGTGCCGACATAATTTACTTTAAGTGAATTATCATAATTTTTTTTTACATAATGAGTTGGAACTTTTGCGGCAAAATGTAAAATATGATTAGCACTTGTATTATCTATCCATTTTTTGACCTCATTATAATTTTTTATATCTCCCTTAAAAATATCAAATTTGTAATTTTTATATTTGTTTATAAAAAATTTGCCTAACACACCAGAGGCACCAGTAATTGCAATACTATTTTTTTTCATTTTAATTTACGAAGCAATTAATAAATATTTATTATTTTAATTTTATATTTCTTTTTAAGAAAAAATACACAGTAATGTAGATAAATATTGATAAGCTTAAAATTAATATTAATACTTTCGTTTGATAAATATAATTATTTGCAATTATAAAAATTATTAAATTACAAAGATTTATTATTAATCCTGTGAATGTATTTGTAAATTTATTAATATTTAATTTTTCTTTAATAAAAACAAATAATAAGTGATGTAAATGTAAATTATCAGCATTTTTAATTTTTTTTTTTTCAAATAATAATCTTCTAGTCAAAGAAAAAAAATTTTCAAAAGCTGGATACCAAAGTAATACTGCAACAAAATATGGACTTATCATTTGATTTTGATTTGAGAAATTAATTAAAAATATGGCTGTAAAAAAACTTATTAAATAAGAACCATTATCTCCCATAAACGATTTGTTAAAACTATTACTGAGTAAGAAAACAAATAAAGTAGTTACTATTATTTTAACATTATATATATCAATTTTAATTTCATAATTTAAAGAGAGTAAAATAATATTACAAAACAAAATAAAAAAATAGCCACTACATAAGGTATTAACACCATCCATGAAATTTGATCCATTAATTAAAATTAAAATACAAAAAGAAGTGAAAATTATTTTAAAGATCAAATTGTTTAAAAGATTGTTGTCAATATAATCAATCCTTATTTCACTTATGTAAGTGTTATTGTAGTAAATATATACTACTACAATTAATAATTGTAATAATAGCCTTAATTTTGGTGAGTTAAGTTTATTAATATCAGATAGCAAACCTAGAATAAAAATTAAAAAAAAAATTAAATTACTAAAAGTATTATAACCTTGTAATAAATATATAATTGAGAAAATAAATAAAACACCACCGGTAATTGGTGTCTTTATTTTATTTGTGAAGTTTTTATGATTCAATTTTAAAGAATCATCAATCAAAAAATTATATTTTAAAAAGATAAAATTTAATAAATTAAATAAAATTATAATAATTAGGAATAATTTTATAAATTCAATCACAAATTTAACATCAAAAAATCTTAATTCACTTCACAGATTTTATATCACTTAGTAACATTTCTTTAACCAACATCTTAAAGTTATATTTTGGTCTGTAATTAAGTAATTTTTTTGCTTTAGAGGAGTCACCTTTTAAATAATTTATATCCAAAGGTCTAAAATATTTTTTATCAACTTTTATAAGTAATTTTTTCTTTTTCCCTTTTATCTCGTAAGCTCTTTCATTCATTCCTTTTCCAACCCATAACAGTTTTATTTTTAAAATTTTACAGACTTCCTCAATAAATTGTTTTACTGTATATGTATATCCAGTAGCTATAACATAGTCGTCTGGTTTTTTTTGTTGCATAATTCTCCACTGCATTTCAACATAGTCTTTTGCATGTCCCCAGTCTCTTTTTGCATAAATATTTCCAAGCTTTAAAATTTCATTTGAACCTTTTACTTTTTTTGCGAAAAACATTGTAATTTTTCTTGTAACAAAAGTTTCACCTCTTCTTGGACTCTCGTGATTGAAAAGCATTCCACTAGTAGCATAAATATTGTAAGAATCTCTATAAATTTTTGTTATATGGTGTGCAAAAAGCTTCGCTGCGCCATAAGGAGATTTAGGATTAAGTTCAGAACTTTCATTAAAAATATTTTTTCCCTTTTTTTCACCAAATAACTCTGAGGATGTGGCTTGATAAAATTTAATTTTTTTTTTTAAATTCAATGATCTTATTACTTCTAAGATTCTTAACGATCCTATGCCAGTAACTTCTGAGGTATAAACAGGGTTTTCAAAAGATACGCCTACATGGCTTTGAGCACCTAAATTATAAATTTCATCAGGCTTTATTAGAGTAATTATTTTAAATAAGCTATCAGTGCTTGTCAAATCACCGTAATGGAGAAAAAATTTTGATTTTAATTTTGGATTTTCTATTAAATGATCAATTCTGCTGGTATTAAATGATGATGATTTTCTTTTAATTCCATGAACTAGATAATTTTTTTTTAATAAAAACTCTGCAAGATAAGAACCATCCTGACCTGTGACCCCAGTAATTAAAGCAATTTTTTTCATCTTAACCGATTATTTTTAAAAATTTTTTTGTATTAATATTTTATCTATATCTTCTAAATAATTATAAAACAATTAAAAATTGTTAGTTAACTAATCAATATTTTTTATTAATGAATTAAAGTGATTGAATAAAGTATAATTTTTACTTTTTTTGATTGCGCATAATTTTTTTGAAAAAATATTTTTATTTGAGTCTAATAAAAATAAATTAATTTGGTCAATTAATTCATTTTTATTTCCACTTTTAAATATATATCCAGCTTTATTATTTTCGATAAATTCATTTGGACCATTAGGACAATCACTTGAAATAATTATTTTTCTAGATATTGCGCTTTCAATCATAACAAATCCTGGATCCTCCCATAAAGATGTTGAAATAACGCAAATACATCTACTTATATATTCAAATACATTTTCAACATTTCCTATAAAATGAACTGCTTTTGAAATACCCAAATCATCAGAGAGTTTTATTAATTTATGTTTAAGTTCACCATCTCCTAAAATTATCAATTTATATTCTTTGTTTTGATCATAAATATGTTTAAATGCTTTTAGTAAAAGAATATGATTTTTTTGCCTAGTAAGTCTCCCAATTGATAAAAAATAATTATCAAAATCTATTGTATTTTTATTCAAATTTTTTCTTATAGTTTTGATATTTATTACTGGATCTCTTATTAAAACTAATTTTTTTTCATCGAAAATTTTATTTTTTTTTAATGTGTCAAATGTCGCTTGTGTGGGAACGAATACTTTATGTATTTTTTTATTTGAAAGTTTCCAAATAAATTTTCTAAGTAAGTTTAATTTAGGTAAACCAGAAACTCTTAAAATAAATTTAGTTTTAAAATTAAAAAAAATTAACACTGTTAATGGTAAAGAAGAGATTAAATGAATTAATAAATAATCAGGTTTATTTATTTTTAAATATTTTAGTAATGGGTATATTCCTAATAAAAAAATAATTAAATAGCTTATTCTACTTTTTAAAAAACTATTTTTTGGAAAAAAGTTTAAAATTTTATGATTATAAAATTTTATATAATTTAAATCTTTCTCTTCAATATTTTCAATTTTATTATTTGACCACTCACCAAAAAAATTTACTAAGTCAATATTTTTTGGTTTTTTATAAAATAGAATTAATGATTTAATGGAATTTTTTACAGATTTTACTGTTGCAATTCTATCAAAATAAGGGGCCCAATAAGAAATGTGCATTATGAATAAATCTTTTGTATATTAAATATAAGTATATTAATAACCAATCAAGATTAAATAAAGAATATATGTTTAATACTTGTCTTAATGATCAATAAATACAAAATTTATATATTTCATCCTTATTCACAAATAGGTGGAGCAGATCTTTCAATTTCAAGATTGATAAATAATTTAAGCAAAAAGAAATATGATATTGATTTTATTTTTTTAAATAAAGAAAATTTGAGCAAATATTTGTCTAAAAGAGAAGTAAATTTTGTTAAAATTAAATCTAAAAGAACTATTTTTTCATTACCTATAATTCGTAATTATCTTATTCAAGATAAAAAAAAAAATTATAGTAAATATATTTTTTTATCAAATCAAAATTTTGCAAACATTTTGTCTTTTCCTATATTGTTCAATCTAAATTGGATCAAACATATACTAATTGAACGAAATCATATTGATGAATTCAAATATAATAAATCTTTTAAAAAACTTATTATTTTTAAATTAACAAAATATCTTTATAGACATTCTGATGCTATTATCGGTATCAGCAAAAAATTAAGCTTAGACTTATCAAAATATGTTAAAAAAAAATGTATAACTATATATAATCCTGCATTTGATAAAAATATATTCAATTTATCTCGTCAGAAAATATCAATTAAAAAAAATAAAAATACAATTTTAACAGTTGGCAGATTAGAAGATCAAAAAGATATGGAAACCTTAATTAAAGCTTTCAGATTGGTAGTAAATAAAATTAATTCTAACCTCATTATAATTGGATATGGATCGCAATTTCAAAAATTAAAAAAAATTATAAAAAACAATAAGCTTCATAAAAATGTTAAAATTCTTACAAATATTACAAATCCTTTTCCATACTACAAAATTGCAAAAACTTTTGTATTGTCATCTAAATATGAAGGTTTTGGAAATGTTTTAGTTGAGGCAGCTATGTTTAAAATTAATGTGATAAGTTCAAATTGTAATTCCGGCCCAAAAGAAATACTTCTAAATGGTAAAGGAGGTCAGCTATTTAAAGTTGGTGATCATTTTGAATTATCAAAAAAAATTATGAAATCTTTAAAATTTAGACAAAAAAAACCTATAGAAATACTTTATAATTCATTAGAACGTTTTAGTGTAGAAAATAATATTAAAGCTTACAAAAAATTATTTAGTAAAATTTAGATGATTAAAGAAATTATTTTTTTCTGTCCATCAATAGAAGATGGTGGTGTAGAAAAAAACCTTTTTTTGATTGCAAATAAATTATCAGATAATTTTAAAATATCTGTAATTACAGCTAATAAAAATAAGAAAGATAAATTTATTAAAAAAGTAAATCTTATTTTTCCGAAGAACATTAATATTGATAATGCACACAGATTAATAAAATCTTTTTATTGTTTTTTTTTAATTATAAAAAACTATCGAGGTAAAAATAAAGTAATTATTTCTTATGAATCAAATATATTTGCTATAATAATTGCTAAATTAATTGGAATTTCAGTAATAATTAGATCAAATGCTAGCCCTGAAGGTTATTTAAAAAACTTTTTAAAAACTCATATATTTAAATTTTTTTTTAAATTTGCAGATGTTATCTTAGTAAATAGTTCTGATTTTAAAAAACAAATTGACAAAATTTTAAAAATTAATTCAAAAATAATATATAATTCTATTGTAGATAAAAAAACACTTTTAAATCTATCTTCAAAAAAAATAAAAAAATATAAACTTAAACGTAAATGTTACAAGATGGTTGTTATAGGTAGATTGGTTCGTCAAAAAGATCAAATAACTATATTAAGAGCTTTAAATCTTTTAAAAACAAAACTAGATTTCTTTGTTCTAATTATTGGAAAAGGCGATAGAGAAAGTGATTTAAAAAAATTTTGTAACTCAAAAAATCTATCTAAAAAAGTTAAATTTTTAGGACATAAAAAAAATATTTATCCATACTTAAAATGGTCTGATGCCCTGATACTATCATCTAAATATGAAGGATCTCCGAATGTATTAATAGAGGCAATTTCAATGAAAAAAATTGTAATCTCGTCCAATTGCCCAACAGGACCTAAAGAAATACTTAAAAATGGTAAGGCAGGATATTTATTTAAAACCTCTGATTTTGAGGATTTAGCGAAAAAAATAACTTTAAGTTTTTTTAATAAAAAAATGTCGAATAAGAAAATAAATTATGCTCAAAAAACAATCAAAAGATACTCAATAACTAGAAATAAAAATGAATTAATTAAGATAATTAAATCTTTAAAATAATTTTTTCTTCCATGTAATTGGAACCAAATTATTATTAAGTTCAATTTCATAATTATATACAAATTTTTTTGGCCCACTTTTTCCTATATAATCAACAACTTTCTGTATAGAGTCTTCAAGTGTGACTGTAGTTTTATAATTTAATAATTTCCTTGCTTTATCAGACGAGCATTTTGCATATTTAACCTCGTTAGGCCTATCTTTGTGATATTGTGCATTTTTGTTGAATTTTAACTTGTTACTCAAAATATTAAATAACTGGTTAATTGTTATAAAATTTTCATCTGGTCCAATGTTAACTACTTGCTTATTTATTTTTTTATCAAATAAAAGTTTATCTAAACAATAAATACAATCTTCAATATCTGAGAAAGATCTTTTTTGTTCACCGTCTCCGTATATAATAGGGTTTCTATTTTGGAGCATCATATTGGTCATTATTGAGACCACATTTCGAAAAGGGTCGTCATACTTTTGCTTAGGGCCTATTATATTATGTGGTACAGCAATATTATATTCTACATTATTTGTTTCACATAAATTTATTAGTAATTTTTCTGCAGCTAGTTTTGAAATACCGTAAGGATCAACTGGATTTGGTTTATCTTCCTCACTAAATGGATTTTTTATAGAACCATATCGTGCCATAGAAGAACAAAAAACTATTCTTTTTACTTTGTTTTTAATAGCAGCCGTAAAAACAGAGACTGATCCAACTACATTGTTTTTTGCAAAAATAACTGGAGAAAAATTTGAGAGACCCTCATGAGCATACGCTGCTGCGTGACAAACTACATCTACATTCTTCATAACATTTGAGAGTTTATCAAAGTCTTCAATATCTACTTTGTGAAAATTTACTTTTTTATCTACATTATCAAGCGAACCACCTACTAAATTATCACAGCCAGAAACTTTATATTTTTTTTTTAAATAAAAATCTGCCAGATTTGAACCTAAAAAACCTGCTACACCAGTTATAAAAATATGCATAAAAGTGGTTTTAAGTTATGTTTATAAAATTTCAACAAATATTATTTTAAAGTATCTATTGATAACAAACTTTCAGTCAACAAATTTAACATTTTTGAATTTATTGGCTTTGAGTGAAGACCTATGAAAAAACCTCTATCCTCAACTATTTGAGAATTTGGAAAATCATTAGCACGCTGATTGAATTTAAACAATTTTGCTGCAGGTTGATTTAAAAAATTTCCACTTATTATAGGTCTACTCTCGATACCTAGACTCTCTAATCTTTTGAGTAATTTTTTTTTTGAGTTTTTATATTTTTCAGAAATGATTATAGGAAATCCAAAAAAACTTGGGTTTACATTTTTATTAATATTTAAAAAATCATACTGATTTTTCCATTTTTTTGAATTTTTTAAAGATTTTATAATTTTTATTCTATTTTTTTTTCTTACTTTTATAAAAGTATTTAACCTGCTGAATTGACTATTGCCAATAGAAGCAGCAATATCTGTAGGTCTTAAATTAAAACCAGAGTTAACGAACACAAATCTTTTATCTAAATTGGGATACTTTCTTTCAATATTTTTATGTACTTTAAGATTCCTGGACCATCCGTGAGCTCTCATGGAAAGTAATAATTGATAATCTTCAAAAGAATTACAAACTACCATCCCTCCCTCACCAGATGATATTTGATGAGAGTAATAAAAAGAATATGTTCCAAAATCACCAAAAGTTCCCAAATATTTTTTTTTATACTTTGCTCCTAATGATTCACAGGTATCTTCAATTAAAATTATTTTTCTTTTTTTAGCAACTCTTCTAATCAAATCTATATCTGTAGAATTTCCTAGAACGTGAATTAATAATATTACTTTAGTTTTTTTTGAAATACTTTTAATTATATCCTCTGCTCTAACATTTAAAGTTTTGTGGTCAACATCTATGAATTTTGGTTTTAAGCCTGCCTGAACTAGAGGCCATAGAGAAGTAGGCCAACATAAAGATGGGATTAATGCTTCATCGCCAACTTTAAACTTATTATTTCTCATCGGGTTACATGCAGCAAATGTAGACAATAAATTCGCTGAAGATCCAGAATTAACCATTACAGCATATTTTGCTTTTAATCTCTTAGCAAAATTTTTCTCGAATTCCTGAGTTTTTTTTGCCATGGTTAATTGACCAGACATAATAACCTTTATTCCTTCAAATAAATCATTATTAGAAAAAGCATCATCCAACAATGGATATTTAAATTTAGAGTTTTTTTGACGATGTTTCTTTATTAAATGATTAAAATCTTTTAATTTTAAATTATTGTTCATATAAATATTATTTAAATTTTAAATTAAAAGATATATTAAATCTTTTAATTTCCAACAACCTAATTATGAAAATAAGTTTAATTATTCCTACATACAATGAACACGAAAACATTGATGAATTAATAAACAAAATTAACAATAATCTTGATAAAAAAAATATAGATTTTAAAATTTTTATAATTGATGACTCTCCAAAAAATACAATTTCAAATTATTTAAAAAATTATACTCAAAATTTAGAATATATTTATAGAGGACAAAAATTAGGAAGAGGATCAGCTATTCTAGAAGGCATCAAATATTCCTTACAGACAGAATATACAGATATTATAATTGAAATGGATGCAGATCTATCTCATGATCCTGCTGAGTTGAATTCTAAAATTGAAATTTTTAAAAGTCAAAAATGTGATTTATTGGTTTCAAGTAGATACACTAAAAAAGGTAAAATTATTGGATGGCCTTTCTCTAGAAAAATACTATCTTTTTGCTCAAATATATTAGCAAAAGTTTTGTTAAAAATACCAATCTCAGATTATACAAATGGCTATAGGTTTTATTCAAAAAGTGCAGCTAAACATATTTTAAATAAGTGCGGAAATATTGGAGACGGTTTTATAGTTTTATCAGAAATTCTTTTAGAATTACATATTAATAATTATAAATTATGTGAGACAGATACCATTTTTAGAAATCGTACCAAAGGTTCATCATCCGTTAATATTCTTTTGATTGTGAATTCACTAATTGGATTGATTAAATTATATTTGATAAAAAAAAAGAATGAAAAAAATCTTTGATAAAAAAATAATCATATTTTTATTAGGATACCTCAGTCTAATTATCGGTTTCATATTTAATGAAGATTTGTCTGGTGGATCGCAACATGATTATCAATTATTACACGAGAATCTTGTAAAAACAGGTTTTGAAGATGGTGTTTTCAGTTATTTATTTGATTTTTATGCTCAAGGTCAGCTTTTTCACTCACCTATTTTTTATATTATAATTTATTATTTTCAAAATACACTAGGAAACGATTTAACAAGAATTTTACTTCTACATGTTTTTTTAATTTTGCCTTTTATCTACTATAAGACAATAAATTTAAAATTTAAAAATATTGATTTCTTTACTACTTTCGTTTTAATTTTTTTTT
>MDSV01042400.1_pt1 | contig 14399 bp, 13 predicted proteins | sample 810851 | NCBI WGS metagenome assembly MDSV01 (sample SAMN05326640, study PRJNA326480) | marine metagenome | isolation source: seawater | place: Atlantic Ocean: North East | collected 2012 | reverse complement strand
CCTTGTAGATTGCTCCATTGGAAATTTGGCTCAGCATTGCGACCGGTAATGAAAAATCCATCCATTTCGTTGATCTGAGCGAAGTGCAAACATTTAGGTGTTTCACCTTTATTTAGTGTGTTAAACCCTTGGCTGAGGGTCGATTGGACAACATCAGCGCTACCATCATCAAGGGCGGTAATAGCGGTCACGCCGGGCTTAGCGACAGACCATTCATAATCGAGCCCCTCTTCTTTTAAAAAACCACCGGTCATAGTTGAAATTAATGGCGAATAAAAGGCAGAAAACAGTGTAAATTGGATGTTGATCTTGCTCATGAGGGCTCCGGTGATTTAGTGACTAACAGTCGTGCAAACGGTTTTTGAATTTGGTCACTATAACAGTAAATTAGACTGAATTTTAATAAAATTTCACGCTTAAAATTATTGAAACGTTTATTGCTATTGATAAGATATCGTGCGGCAACTTGAGCTACGCCATCTCTCGAAATTACACCAATGAGAGATATTTCGTAGACTATTGCCTTGTCTATTTAAGTTTTTCGTTTCGCCAATTAGCAGTGGGAAGATAGTCCATGCCAATGATGTTTGAGCCACCAGAAACTCCGCCAAAAATAGTTGTGGTGGGGGCAGGCGCCATGGGTTCAATCTATGCAGGTTTTTTTGCCGAGGCCGGATATCGCGTGTCTGTGGTTGATATTTGGGCCGAGCATATTTCTGCAATCGCTACAGTTGGCCTGAGGCTGGAGGGCGCCAGTGGTGACCGAGTTGTTCCGGATATTCAGGCGTTTGGGACTGTAGAGGAAGCTGGTCCCAGTGATCTTTTTGTAATCGCGACCAAAGCTAATGGGGTTGGTCAAGCTGCAGCAAGCATTGCCAAAGTAATGACACCGAAGTCTTTGGTGCTGACCATTCAAAATGGGCTTGGTGCTGGCGACCGGATTGCCCGGCATATGATAACCGATAACGTACTTCTTGGGGTTGCTGAGGGCTTTGGTGCATCCATTAAAGCGCCTGGACACATTCATCACAATGCTATGAGATTGATACGTATTGGTGAATTGAATGGTGGTGAGACAGCTCGCTTGGAATGGGTTGAAATGATTTGGCAAAATGCTGGATTTAGTGCGCAGGCGTTTGCCGATATCCACCAGCTTATTTGGGAAAAATTTATTTGTAATGTTATGTGTAGTGCGCCATGCGCGGCTTTTGACTGTAATATTGGTGAATTGTTCGCTGACAAAGACCGCCGCCGAGTAGCTTTGGGATGTTTGGTTGAAGCTTACGAGATAGGAATTGCCAAGGGCATCCACTTTTCATTCGATGATGTGCTGGCACATGGTACAAAATTCGCTGAGCTAATGCCTAACGCCAACCCCTCCATGCGTTTGGATCATTTTGCTGGCAAAAAATCAGAAATAGATGCGATTAACGGGATGGTGCCGGTGCTTGGCAAAGAACTCGGCATTGCGACACCCTATAACGATACAGTTGTTGCGCTGGTGCGAACGAAAGAGGCCTCGTTTCAATAGCTTTAGCTATAGCTTTAAAGGCACAAATTTTGGGGCGGCATAGCTGTCGATCAAAATATTCAGGCAGGTTGGCCTGTCTTGCGCCAGTGCCTTTTTGAGAGCCGCGTCAAGGTCATGCTCTGCCCCGATCGTCGCGGCATAAACGCCAAGCCCAGCCGCCGCATCCGCATAATTTGCTGTTGCATCTAAATCACAGCCATACACTCGGTCAGCACCAAAGCTGTCAATTTGAATCTGCACTTCTGCATTCCAGCGATAATCATTACCAATCAGCGCCACAATTGAACAACGATTGCGCACCGCTGTGTTGAATTCAGCCAGATAAAATCCGGCAGTGCCATCACCCATAGTCAAGAATATGGTGGCATCTGGACACGCGACGCTAGCCCCGATGGCATAACATATGCCGCCACCAATTGCACCGGATGGGCCATTAATCATACGGGTCTTTGGTTTACACTCCGCCTGAATCCACTGACAGAATTCACCACCATCAGCGATCAGAATAGGCTTTTTGGCATTGCTCATCGCTGTTTGCAAGCTCGCCGCCACGGCGGCAGGATGTCGGCCATCCCCGTTGACGGCCCATGGTTTGCGGCTGGTGATCATGGTGTCAATTTTTTTGGCCCACAACGGATCAACCGCTTGGGCAAGGCGTGCCAGGTCGTGCATGGCGGCGGGGATGGCACCAACTCGCATGATGCTGATAGAAATACTATCATGAACTGGGGCCGGTTGGTCATTGGTCAAAATGGCAATGACCGGCGTGGTGCTAGCAATACAACCGGGGGTGAGCAAACCAGTGGCATAATCGCCGCGTTTTCCCATTAAAATAATCAGATCACTTGCCGTCAAAATTTCGGGAAAATTGCCATAAAATGTATCGGCAAGTCCCCGAGCGGACTCAAGGCATATAAGCGGCATGCCAAGCTGTTTTGACAACGCCTCGCAGGCGATCGGTTGCCTGCTTTTGTTGGCTTGCGGGCCGGTGATCACAATCGGCTGACTTGCGGCGGACAGCGCTGTGACGAGCTTGTCTAGCTGGATCGGTGACAGGCCACTTGCCTTAGGGCGGGGTATGGCTGGCAAGGGGGTACATGCATCGGAAGCAGATAGCATGTCAAACGGTAATGCTAAATGCACTGGACCGGGGGTGCCACCAAGCGCTGTTGACATTGCCGCGGCCAGTGCTGGTAACATATCTTGAGATTGGGTAGGTCGCACCGAAAATTTGGTAATGGGGCTGGTCACGCTGATTTGACTAAGTTCCTGAAATGCGCCCCGGCCATCTAGATGGCTCGCCGCATCACCGCTGATCAGCAACAGAGGTGTTTCTGACTGGGCAGCTGAATAGAGTGCCGACACGGCATTCAGTAATCCTGGTCCAGCAGTGACAAGGGCGACACCAATTTTGCCGGTCATTTGTGCATAAGCCTCTGCCATGTAGACAGCGGCGCCTTCATGTCGTGTATGGATGATTCGGATATTGGCGTCGAGGCAGGCGTCATAAAGTGGCATGATCTGATTACCCGACAGGCTGAAGATCACCTCAATCTCCTGACTGGCCAAAGACTGGATGAGCGCTGTGCTAGGAGATGTCATGACTGGTTCTCATAAATAAGGTCAAAAATAATTCAGTTATGATGCGGGTCGGTGTTCATTATGCTAGCGCATTATGTCTGGCATGCAATGCTGCAATGGAGCATTGACTTTATCTTTGAGTGTCGTAACGATTGCGGGTGAACTATCCGAGCTTCGGCGGCACATTGCGGTCACTAAATATATAGTGATTTGTTTTGGCCGCTCTGGTCAGTTCATGAGGGTTTTTATGTCGCATGTTTTTCCGCGTGATAGCCGCACAACAGCGCCAATTGCTGTTTCTGGTGAGGGCTGTTATTTAGTTGATGCCAACGGCAAACAGTATTTTGATGGCTCTGGCGGGGCGGCTGTGTCTTGTCTTGGCCACAATGATGCAGAGGTCAAAGCCGCGATTATCGAACAGCTCGATCACCTTGCTTTTGCCCACACTGGTTTTTTTTCCAGCGCACCAGCCGAAGCCCTAGCAGATGCTCTCGCCGCGGCGGCGCCTGGTACGCTGAACCGGGTTTATTTTTTGTCAGGCGGGTCTGAAGCTGTCGAAGCCGCATTAAAACTGGCACGCCAATATTTTGTCGAACGTGGCATGCCCGAAAAACAATATTTAATTGGACGCCGCCAAAGCTATCATGGCAATACGCTTGGAGCGCTGGCAGCTGGCGGCAATGAATGGCGGCGAGCCCAATTTGACCCGTTATTATTTGATAGTCATCATATCGCGCCTTGTTTTGCTTATCGAGACAAGCGTTATGACGAGACCGAGTTTAACTATGGCCAGCGTGTCGCTACTGCACTTGAAGATGAAATTTTACGGCTTGGCCCAGACAATGTGATGGCCTTTATCGCCGAAACTGTGGTGGGGGCAACGCTTGGGGCGGTGCCGGCTGTGTCCGGCTATTTTAAGCGTATTCGCGAGATTTGTGACCGTTACGAAGTCTTACTTATTCTAGACGAGGTGATGTGTGGCATGGGGCGGACAGGTGCATTATTTGCCTATGAGGCCGAAGATATTCAGCCCGATATTATTACTATCGCCAAAGGTCTTGGAGCCGGATATCAGCCTATTGGTGCGTTTTTATGCAGTGACTACATCTATCAGACGATTGCTGATGGGTCGGGCTTTTTCCAACATGGGCATACCTATCTTGGCCATCCAACAGCCTGCGCGGCAGCCTATGCAGTGGTACAAAAAATGATTTCACAAAATCTGCCAGCGCGGGTGCAAATGATGGGTGGCAAATTGCAAAAAGCATTGCATGATACGTTTGGCCAGCACCCGCATATCGGCGATATCCGCGGACGTGGTTTGTTTCTTGGTTTGGAATTTGTGCAAGACCGCGGTCAAAAAACCCCGTTTGACTCAAAGCTTGGCATAAATCGCAAAATTAAATCTGCCGCGTTTGAGGCGGGGTTGATTTGTTATCCGATGGGCGGGACCATTGATGGTAAATCTGGTGACCATCTGTTGCTGGCACCGCCCTTTATTATTGATGATCATCATATCGATGAAATCATCACAAAACTATCAACCGCGTTTGCCGCGGCCTTGCCTGCCTGACTATTGTTGCCAATAAAAGAGGATTGCATGATGAATTTTGACAAGCTGTTGCCGCAAATTCTTGATCTGGCGGCACTTGACAAGACCGAGCTTGACGCTGTTGCACTGGCCACGGCAAAGCTGTCATTTTATGATTGGCTGGTGGTAAGTTGCGCGGGAAGCAAAGAACCGCTAGCCAATATTATGCGCGATTTCATTGCAAGCGAGGGCGGCGTCAACATCGCGACAGTTACTGGGGCAACGCAGAAATATCCAGCACGGGCGGCTGCACTTGTAAATGGTGCGATCTCGCATGCGCTTGATTATGACGATACGCATTTTGCCTATGTCGGTCACCCATCTGTGGCGATTTTCCCAGCCGCGCTGGCAGCTGCCGAAGAGGTTGGTGCCTCGGCTGGTGATGTATGTCGGGCTTTTTTGCTGGGGGCTGAGGCCAGCTGTCGTATTGGCATGATTTTGGGACGCCGACATTATGATGCCGGGTTTCACCAAACAGCAACCTCTGGTTGTTTTGGCGCCACTGTTGCTGTGGCGCGTTTATATGGGCTGGACAGGTCAACTCTATCGGCCGCATTGGGGCTTGCCAGCACTCGGGCATCTGGTCTGAAATCGCAATTTGGCACGATGGGAAAGCCCTATAATGCAGGCATCGCGGCGGCCAATGCGATAGAGGCTTGCGGGCTGGCACGGCGGGGATTTACCTCGGCGGTAGATGGGCTAGGTGGGCCGCAAGGGTTTATGCAAGCGCATCATCCACAGCATGCTTCATCTGAGGCGATATTGCCAGATGGATCAAAGACATCATTTATGTTTGCGGATGTGCGTCATAAATTACATGCCTGCTGTCATGGCACGCATGCGATGATTGAAGGCTTGCGCAACCTTGTGGCGGTGCGTGATATAACCGCCCAAAATCTGGCTGGGCTTACCATCAGGGTTAATCCACGCTGGTTGAAAGTGTGCGATATAAAAGCCCCTCGCACTGGGCTTGAGGTGAAATTCAGCTATGTGTTTCTGGCGGTGATGGTGTTGCATCATATCGACACTGCGGCGTATCAAAGCTATGATGATTCAATATGCGGCGATGCCGGGTTTATTGCCACCGCTAGCAAAATAACGGTGATTGGTGATGAAGCCATTGGTGATGGTGCGGTGAGTATGTCAGCCGATACCCAAGATGGGGCGCATCATACAACCGATTTTGATTTGATGGATCCCATTGACCTTGCCGTGCTTGGGCCGCGTCTTGTGGCAAAGGCAGCGGTTCTTATCGGCGCGGCGAGGGCAGAAAAAATCTGGGAAAGCATGGATGATCTTGATAGCATGCCGGCCGCGCAGCTGGCGCACTATCTGCAGGCCTAACAGCCCATAAAATTTGATAAGATTGCTATGAAAAAGGAACAGGTGATGGATTTTTCCAGTTGGATTGGCAATAGCGTAACCAGACATGACACCATAACCAAGCGTATGGTTGATCATTTCAAAGACAGTCTGGCACCGCATTTTTTTGCTGGCCAGCCAGTGCCGCCGGGGCTGTTTTGGTGTTTGGCACCTGACGTGGTGGCGGCCGATCAACTAGGAGGTGATGGGCATCCAAAGCTGGGAGGTTTTTTGCCGGAAATTCCTTATGAACGGCGGATGTGGGCTGGAGGATGGCTGGAATTTCATGGGCATTTCGTCATTGGTGATGAGGTGCAAAAGACCAGTCGGATTGACGATATCACCTTTAAGTCTGGGCGTAGTGGCAATCTTTGCTTTGTCGCGGTTATGCATGAATTTTCGATGGCGGGCCGACTGATTTTGCGTGAACGTCATGATGTTGTCTACCGCGAGGTTGTGACACCGGCATCGCCGCAACCGGCACTAGCCAAACCGCCAGCCCCGGCCCATCGATGGCATGTTGATGCCAATCCTGTGATGTTGTTTCGCTATTCAGCGCTGACGTTTAATGGCCACAGGATCCATTATGACTTGCCATATTCGACAAATGTTGAAGGACACGGCGGTCTGCTGGTTCATGGCCCTCTGCAGGCGACATTGATGCTTAATCTGGCCTGCCAGATTAATGGAAAACAACCACAAAGAATGGCCTATCGCGGCGTTAGCCCATTGGTTTGCGGTGACCCGATTATGGTCGATGCCGACCCGGCAGATGCTGGCCGGCTGGCATGTTGCGTTCGGGCGGCAAATGGCACCGTAACGATGACGGCCGAGGTCACGCTCTAGGGCGATCTGCTGGCCAAAGGATAGATGATATGACCGCTTTAAACCCACCTAAATTGCCATTATTTGTGCCCGGCCACAGGGCTGACATTGCCCCAAAAGCGGCGGCCAGTGGCGCTGATATGGTGATTATTGATCTTGAAGATGCGGTGGCTGAACCCGACAAACAGGCGGCTCGAGCGCAGTTGGTCAAGTCCGCGCCATTATCAGTGCCGATTGCGGTTCGCATCAACAGTTCGGACTCGCCATGGTTTGCCGCCGATCTTGATGTGGTGAAATCCAGCCCAGCAGAAATGGTGGTGTTGCCAAAGGCCGAAAGCGCCGATGATCTAGACCAGGTGTGTGATGCGCTGGGGCCAGATATGCCAATTATGCCAATCATTGAAACAGCCCGCGGTCTTGATTCGGTGGCAGCGTTGCTGGCGCATCCGGCGGTGCCGTTATGTGCCTTTGGTCATCTTGATTTTTCACTTGATATTGGTGCCACGCCGACATGGGAAAACCTGCTGTTTGTGCGTAGCCAGCTGGTGTTGCAATCACGTCTGGCGGGGGCGGCCCCGCCATTGGACGGAGTGACAGTATCGTTTGATGATCCCGATATTGTGGCCGCCGACGCCCGCCAGGCAAGCAATTTGGGGTTTGGCGGTAAATTACTGATCCACCCGCGGCAAGTGGCGCCAGCCCAAAGTGTGTTCCAACCAAGCCAAGAAGATTATGACTGGGCATTATCGGTTTTGGCGGTGGTCGCTGACAGCCATTCAGCCGTCAAGCTTGATGGGGCCATGATTGATATGCCGGTGATCAAACGGGCCGAACGGATCAAACAGGAATTTGAATCATTAGCATAATGTGGCGTGCCAAACATGGCAGACACGTCGAATAGTAAGGAGAGTTTTTATGAGCGCGATCACGGGCGCAGATGATCTGCAGGGATTGTTGGTGGTTTCGCTGGAACAAGCGGTAGCGGCGCCCTATGCGGCGGGTCGGTTGGCTGATGCTGGGGCACGGGTAATTAAGGTAGAGCGCCCCGAAGGTGATTTTGCCCGTGGCTATGATCAAGATGCCAAGGGGCAAAGTTCCTATTTTGTATGGCTGAATCGTGGCAAAGAATCTGCCGCGCTAAATCTGAAACACGCAGAAGATTTACAGATTCTGAAAAACATGATCAGCAAGGCTGATATTTTCATCCAGAATTTGATGCCGGGGGCACTCGAGAGACTGGGTATTTCAACTGCTGATTTGCGCGCCGCTGACCCGCGTTTAATCACCTGTGATATCAGCGGCTATGGGTCTGATGGCCCGTTTCAGCAGATGAAAGCCTATGATTTTTTGGTGCAGGCCGAGGTTGGGCTTGCCGAAATTACCGGCGCCCCAGAACAGCCGGGCCGCGTTGGCGTTTCAATTTGTGATATCGCCGCCGGCATGACCGCGCATCAGGCTATTTTGCAGGCGCTGTATGCGCGCAGCCGTAGCGGACTAGGCCGCGGGATCGAAGTATCATTGTTTCATGCCCTAGCTGACTGGATGAATGTACCCTATATCCAGAGCCATTATGGCGGGCGTGAAATTCGCCGTCCCGGCCTGCATCACCCAACAATTGCCCCCTATGGGGCGTATCAATGCGGTGACGGGCGGCAATTGCTATTGTCGATTCAAAATGAACGTGAATGGCAGCGGTTGTGTAGTGATGTTTTGGGACAGCCAGATTTGCCAACAAACCCAAAATTTAGTTCAAATGTAAACCGGGTGACAAACCGGGCGGAACTAGATGCCATTTTAAACGCGGTGTTTGGTGTCGATCCCATCGATGCGGTGGCGGCGAAGTTGCAGGCGGCGCAAATTGCCTTTGGTCGGCTCAACGGTATGGATGAATTTGCCAAGCACCCGCAAAACCGCTTTGTATCGGTGCGGACTTCGGGCGGTGAGATGCAGATATTGGCGCCGGGGGCGGTGGTCAATGGCATGGTCGCGCCGCTTGGTGATGTGCCGGATTTGGGCGCCAATAGCACCGCAATCCGTGAAGAATTTTCCTGATAGATTGATGATGCTGTGCAGCGGTATTGATCAGAGTGCGGCGCCAGAAAATCGGCCATTGGCAACCGCACCTAGCAAGGTTTCATACACAGCATCAATTACATGGTGCTTGGCGCTATCACCGCGATAGGCAAGGCCAAGCTGGCGCGTTGGTGACGCATCGCCAAGGCTGATATGTCTGATGGGTAGCGGATTCATGTTGCGTACGCATCTTTGCGGGACAATCGTTACACCAAGATTGGCCATAACCATACTGGAAATCGCCTCTAGATCTTCAAGTTCCATATTATCCTGTACCGCGATGTTGTGCTGTTGCAACCAGGCCTCGACCATCTGGCCGACAATGGCATTTCGGTCAAAGCGAATAAAGGGGTAATGCGTCAGCAGAAAAATTGGATCATCACTTGTGGTTTGTGGTGGAGCTAAAATTTCCAGCGGTTCTGTGGCGATGTCACGAAATTCAAAGCCGCGTGGGAGAATGGCAGGTCGGGTAATAATGGCCGCGTCAATCTGGCGGCGTTCAATTTGTTGCAGTAATGCGACCGACAGGCCTGGCTGGATGACAACATGAAGCTGGCTATAATTTTGTTTCAGATGTGACACAGCAAGGGGGACCAGCCCGGTCATGGTTGTGGGCACCGCGCCCAGTCCGATATCACTGGCAAAACCAGCCCCGTCAATGATACCGGCAAGCATATGATCATAGGCCCGGACCACGGCTTCGGCCTTGGCGGCAAATGCATGTCCGAGCGGGGTGAGTTGCGGGCTACGCGGGCGCCGGTCAAAAAGCGCAATATTCCAGCTCAATTCCAAAGCCTTCATTTGCTGACTCACTGCGGCGTGTGTAATCAAAACCGCATCTCCAGCGGCGCTGAAGGATCCATGATCACGGACCGCCAACAAAGTGCGTAAATGCCGGATCGACATGGCGCTCCTTCCTTTCGCGATGGAACCTGCAGTCACCAAGGAAAAGCGCAACAGACAGATAATTAAAGCATAAATACATAAAAATTACTTACACAAAATATAAGATTAATTTACTTTTTGTTAGATAAATTATCGTTATACTTCTTTTTTTATAATTTAAAGGTAAAACAGTGCCTAAAACCGGTGAATTCTTTGAGGTGTCAATCTGGCGCGAACAGAATGGTGATGGCCATTTTGAAACGTTTCAGGTGCCGCGCCGAGACAATCAAACCATTCTTGATGTGGTGGCGTGGGTACAGCAACAGGCTGATCCCACCTTGTCCTACCGTTTTGCGTGCCGTGTGGGCATGTGCGGGTCATGTGCGATGATGGTGAACGGGGCGCCGCGCTGGACCTGCCGGACGCATGTACAAAAAGTTGCCAAAGATAACCGGCTGGAAATTGCCCCCTTGCGCAACCTGCCGGTGATTAAGGATCTGGCGGTTGATATGGATCCGTTTTTCGATAAATGGGTGGCCGCTGAGGCGGTGTTCGAACCAAGCCAGACACGCGATGATCCAATGGCGCCAATTAGCCCAGAAGACCCCATGCGTATTGCCGCTAGTGATGCGATTGAATGTATCAATTGTGCTGTTTGCTATGCGGCCTGTGATGTGGTGGCGGCGAACCCTGATTATCTGGGTCCGGCCGCATTGAACCGGGCGTGGAGCTTGGTCAATGACAGCCGGGATGATGGCCAGGATACGCGTCTAAAAGCCGTATCTGGCGGCGGTGGGTGTCATAATTGCCATGCGCAACAAAGCTGTGCGCGCTATTGCCCGAATGAGTTAAACCCAACCCTGTCTATTTCGGGTCTGAAACGTGCGACAGCTAAGTCGCTTTTAGGGTGGGGACAATAAATGTTGAACCTGCATCTTTATATGGCGCAGCGTCTGACCGCGCTAATTATGGTGCCGCTGACGATTGGTCATCTAGCGGTGATGATTTATGCCGTTCAGGATGGGCTAAGCGTTGCTGAAATTCTGGCCCGAACCCAGGGGTCGCTGGCGTGGTTTTTATTTTATGGCAGTTTTGTCTTAGCGGTATCAATCCATGCGGCCATTGGCATGCGGGCGATCATGTTTGAATGGCTTGGGATAAAAGGCGCGGTGCTGTCTGTAATCAGCTGGGGTTTATGCCTTTTGCTGTTGGGGCTTGGTGGGCGCGCTGTCTGGGCCGTAACATTTGCCGGAGCCGGCGTATGATCCGGCCGCACCGTTCTCATGCGTTGTGGTACGCTTTTATGTTGCACCGAGTGTCTGGCATTGCATTGGCATTATTTCTGCCGCTACATTTTTACATGCTCGCCTTAGCCTTGACCGACCCAGCCCAACTTGATGGGTTTTTGGCGTTCACTGATTTATTTATTGTGAAATGTGCTGAATTTGGTTTGGTTTTTTTGCTAGCTTTGCACATGTTTGGTGGCTTGCGGTTGATGGCACTGGAATTTTTGCCATGGAGCCCGCGCCAGAAAACATTTGCCGCAAGTACGCTAGCGTTGGCATTTTTGATCTCAACCAGTTTTTTTCTGCAGGCGACTTGAGCGATGCGAACATCAATTGAACGTCATGATACCGATATTTTGATTCTGGGTAGTGGTGGAGCAGGTTTGTTTGCTGCGCTACACGCCCAGCAAGCCGCACCAGATGCCAAGGTGACGATCGCGGTCAAAGGGCTGATTGGCAAATGTGGCTGCACTCGTATGGTACAAGGCGGGTATAATGTCGCCCTGGCGCCGGGTGACTCGGTTGAACGCCATTTCATGGATACGATTATTGGTGGCAAATGGTTGCCTGATCAGGACATGGCTTGGAAACTATGCAAAACTGCGGTGACCCGCATACATGAACTGGAAAACGAAATCGGGTGCTTTTTTGATCGAAACCCGGATGGCTCGCTCCATCAAAAAGCTTTTGCTGGACAAACCTTTGACCGCACCGCGCACAAGGGCGATCTCACCGGTATTGAAATTATCAGCCGATTGATGGAACAGGTGCTGTCCCGCCCGGTTGAACGGTTGCAAGAACATCGTGCGATTGGTCTTATTCCCTCCCGTGATGGATCGGCCCTAGCTGGGGTTTTGTTTATCGACATGCGGACTGGCAAGTTTCGTTTGGTGCGCGCCAAAACAGTGTTAATGGCAACGGGTGGCGGCCCAACTATGTATAAATATCACACCCCTTCTGGTGATAAGACCATGGATGGGCTGGCAATGGCGATGCGCCGAGGGCTGGCGTTGCGTGATATGGAAATGGTGCAATTTCACCCAACAGGCTTGCTTGCTGGGGCTGGCACAAAAATGACCGGAACAGTTCTGGAAGAAGGGCTTCGTGGGGCTGGTGGTCATTTGATAAATGGTCACGAACAGCGGTTTATGTTTGATTATGATTCGGCTGGCGAAAGGGCGACCCGTGATATTGTTAGCCGCGCCATTTATGAAGAAATGCGCCAGAAACGCACCTCGCCGCATGGCGGAGTCTATATTTCAATGGCGCATCTTGGCCCTGAATTAGTGGCAGAAAAGTTCAAAGGCATGGTGAAACGTTGTGCTGATAGTGGGTTTGACTTGGCAGGTGGGCTTGTAGAAGTTGTGCCGACTGCGCATTATTTGATGGGTGGCATTGTTGTTGATACTGACACCCGGACAGATTTGCCCGGCCTATATGTGGCTGGCGAGGATGCTGGTGGGGCGCATGGGTCAAACCGGCTTGGTGGTAATGGTGTTGCTAATTCAACCGTGTATGGCGGTGTCGCCGGTGATATCATGGGCCAAGATTGCAAGAAAATGAGGGCTTTGCATGACCCTGATGAAACTGTGCTGGATGAAGAGCTAGCCCGCGCTATTGCCCCATTTTCCCGAAAACCGGGAGATGTAACAGCGCTTCGTGACAGGTTACAAGATGTGATGTGGGAAGACGTTGGTGTGATGCGAGACGCCAAAGGTTTACAACGCGGCCTTAAACGAATTGCTGAAATTGACGATGCATTATCGTCGGTCGGAGTTGCGGCAGATAATTTGGCGTTTAATCTGTCATGGCATGATTGGCTGAATTTGCGAAGCCTTGTTGATATGTCGACTGTTATTGCCGAAGCTGCTTTGTCGCGAGAAAATTCCCGTGGTGCCCATTTCCGTGAAGATTTCCCCAACGCTGGGGCTATGCAGGATTCTTATTTTACCTTGGCATCAGGATATGGTGACGCGATCTCGGTCACACGGGCGCCGGTGCGATTTACCATTGTGAAACCGGGCGAAACATTGCTTGGTGAGGATGAAGCTGAAACATTTTTAGGAGCCGCACAATGATTGCGATAGACCTTGTGCAATCCACGGCTGAAACGCTGATGAAAAAGGCCGCTATCGAAATACCGGATGATTATTTGACTGGATTAAAAGCCGCCGCGGCCGCAGAAGATGGTGATCTATCCAGTTTCGTTCTTGATGCCATGCTGGAAAATTATGAGGCTGCGAAAGAAGACAGCCGCGCCATGTGCGGTGATACTGGCTGTCCACGGTGGTACGTCAAAATGGGTAACGAGGCGCATATTGATGGTGGCCCTATTGCGCTTGAGGCGGCGTTGCGGCGCGCCACCGCCACCGCCACATCAACGGTGCCATTGCGTCCGAACCGCGTGCATCCTCTGTGGCGGACAGATTATGACAACAATGTTGGTATTGGCGCACCAGAAATTGAATATGGTTTTGAACCTGGGGGTGACTGGGTAGATTTGATCACCGTGCATAAGGGCGGTTTGTTTGGCACTGATTACCGAATGCTATTTCCCAGCGATGGCATTCAGGGAATTAAAAGATTTTTTCTTGATTCACTTGTGGCCTTTGGTAAACGCGGCCTTGCTTGCCAACCTGCGATTATAGGTATTGGCCTTGGTGGTTCTAAAGATGCTTGCATGGTGCTTGGTAAACGCGCCGCCTGTTTGCGGATTGTTGGCAATCGTAACCCGGATAAAAGGATTGCTGAGCTTGAAGATGAACTGAGAGAGCTTGGCAATAATATTGGCATGGGCGCTATGGGGTTTGTTGGGAAATCTATGGTGATCGATTGTAATATTGAAGTCGGGTATTGCCATACAGGTGGTATGCAGATGAGTGTTCACGCCTTTTGCTTGTCATCACGGCGGGCGGTGGCCCGTATATATGAGGATGGGCGGGTTGAATATCGCACTGACCCAAATTGGTTTACAGATTATCAACGACGGGAGACAGTCGAATGGCCGCAGGCCTAAACAAAATCCGACTAAGCACAAACCCGACGGACGCCGCCATCGCGGAACTTCAGATCGGTGATATAGTGTATTTAGATGGCACGATTTATACGGCCCGTGAGGGTGTCTACATGCGGGTCATTGAAGATGGGGTTGATCTGCCACTCGATCTGCCAGCTGTATCTGCCGCAAATTTCCATTGTTCGCCTGCGGCAACTCAGCATGACGATGGGTCGTTTGCGCTTGGCGCGGTAACGGCCACTGCCTCAT
>MDSV01237767.1_pt1 | contig 14400 bp, 13 predicted proteins | sample 810851 | NCBI WGS metagenome assembly MDSV01 (sample SAMN05326640, study PRJNA326480) | marine metagenome | isolation source: seawater | place: Atlantic Ocean: North East | collected 2012 | reverse complement strand
TTTTGGATTTACAATTCCACATCCAAGAATTTCAAGCCATTGATTTTTATTGTCAAAAACAATATCAACTTCCGCAGAGGGTTCAGTGAATGGAAAATATGAAGGTCGAAATCTTAATTCTACTTTTGAGCCAAACAATGAATGAACGATTTTATAAATTAAATCCTTCAACTCTGCAAAAGATACTTTTTTATCTACAAAAATTCCTTCAACTTGATGGAACATTGGTAAATGCGTTGAATCATCATCTTTTCTATAAACTTTACCTGCTGAAAAAAAAGCAAGGGGTGGTTCATTTTTAAGAAGGGCTCTTATTTGCACAGGTGAAGTATGAGTTCGTAGAACATGAGATTTATTATTAGCATAAAAAGTATCATGCATCTGTCTGGCGGGATGAGATTCCTTAATATTTAACATATCAAAGTTAAACTTTTCAGTTTCAACTTCTGGACCATCAATTTCCTTAAATCCTATACTCTGAAGTAAATTGGAAATTTCGTAAAGTATTAAGCTAATTGGATGGAAACCTCCTAAATCGGACTTTTGCTTGATTAGAGAATACTCTTCCTTGGTCATTAACTAGTTGCAAACTTAATGACTTTAAGAAAGTCATCATTATTTTTTACAGCGAGATCAGAAAGTATTTTCCTATTAAGAAGAACATTTTTTTTGTTTAAATTGTTAATTAGGTCAGAGTATGAAACACCTGCATCTCTAGAGGCAGAATTTATTCGAGAAATCCAGAGAGATCTAAAGTTTCTCTTCTTATTTTTGCGATCCCTAAAGGCATACTGCAAAGATTTAATATTAGATTGCTTAGCAGTTTTATATAGCCTGCTTCTTGCACCATAGTGACCTTTTGTCGCTTTTAGAATTTTCTTATGCTTTGTTTTAGCAGTTAATGATTTTGTAACTCTTGGCATTTTATTTATTAATTAGCCTTGAAGCCATTTTTAGAATGGTCCCCGATAGCTTATTTAATCCTCTGTTGTGTCTTTTCCTTTTGGTTGATTGCTTACTAAGTATATGATTTCTGTTCGCGCTTCTGGTCTTTATAGACGAAGCTGTTTTTTTGAAACGCTTAGAAGCTCCAGAATGTTTTTTTAGTTTATATCCCATTTCATTAAAAATTTATATAATAATTTATCTCTTTTTAAGAGGTGCAAGTATCATTAATAACTGCCTTCCTTCAAGAGAAGGTTCTTGATCCACTTGAGCTATGTCTGCAAGCTCATCCTTCACTCTTAGTAACACCTCGAGACCTAAGTCACTATTAAGAATCTCTCTACCTCTAAAACGGACGCTTATTTTAGTCTTATCTCCATCAAGAATAAAGCTTTTTATTTTTTTTAGTTTTATATTGTAATCACCTGTATCTGTTGAGGGTCTGAATTTAATTTCCTTAAGAGACCTTTTTTTTGGTTTAGTCTTTGATGAGGAAATATTTTTTTTCTTTGTAAAAATATGTTTTCCGTAATCCATTAGCTTACAAATTACTGGATTAGAACCAGTTGGAGATACCTGGACAAGATCAATACCCTTATCTGAAGCACTTTTTTTTGCCTCGTCAATCGAAACCATGCCTAATTTTGTTCCATTAGAATCTATTAGCAAAACGCTATCCGATTTAATTTTCTCATTAATAGGAGGTATATTTTTCTTGTTAATGGCTATGTGAATTTCCGAATAAGTAAATTATGATTTGAAAACGAAGTGTCTACGATGATTCATTGCGGTAGATTTTATAATAAATATCATTAAATTTAAACACATTACGGCTCAAGAAAATAATTCTTCCACTCACCATTTTCTAGAACATATAGATTTCTTTTGTTTAGTCTAAAATCATTTCCTTCCCAAAATTCAATGCTGAAAGGCTTAAATTCAAAGCCTCCCCAATAGTCTGGACAGTCTTGCAAGTCTTTTGCTTCTCTAATTTTTATAAATTTTTCTTTTACTTTTTCAAAACTCTCAATACTCTGCGATTGGTTTGAGCTTATTGCTAAAGCATTTTTATCAGAAGACCTTGTTTCAAAATATTTTTTATTAAAATCAACTGAAGTTTTATTTATTACTGCTTTTAATCTTATTTGTAAATTTATTGTCTGCCAATATATGGTTGCTGAGATTTGATTATGTTGTTCAAACTGTTTTGATTTTGGTGAATCGTAGTTAGTGAAAAAAATAAATTTATCATTATCAATAATCTTAAGGTTTACAAATCTTGAATCAACTAGTTTCTTTTTAGTATCAAATGAACTTATGCAGATTGCTTCAATTGCCTTTTGATTATTGAGCAGGGCTTCTTTGTATTTTTTTCTTAATAAAGTATATGGTTTTGATTTGTTATTATTTAAAAACTTAATCATTTTTGCATTTTTTTGTATTTTATTTTGATATTTTAAATTCTTTCATACTTTCGGGGATTGGTGGAAGATCTTTAAAAGCTTCTCTTGGTAAATTTCTATTAGGGAAAAAAACAATAAAAATTGTTAAAAATATTATCTTAAAATATAAAAAAACTGATTGATTTTTTGTAAACCAGATTTCAACTTCGCTCTTATAGGGAATAATTTCATTTTCGTAAAATTCTACTGGGTTTTCCTTTCCCTCTAAATACTTTTCTTCATCTCTAAAAATAATTGAGCCCACTCCCGAAAGTCCTGGCCTGATTTTATTTATTATATTTTGAGATCTCAATGGATATTTTTGAAAAGTATTTGGCACCATAGGTCTTGGTCCAATGATGCTCATATCTCCTTTAAGTACGTTTAAAAGTTGTGGCAGTTCATTTATCTTTGTTTTTCTCAAAAATAATCCTAGTGGAAGTACTCTAGGATCATTTTTAACTGTTATTTCGCCTGTTCCAATATTTGGACTATTCTTAAGCATTGTTGCAAACTTATAAAGCCCAAATATTTTCCCATTTAAGCCTACTCTTTTTTGGATATAGAATATTTCCCTTTCGCCGGTAAAGGAAAGTAAAAGAATGATAGGAATAAAAAGTGGCAACAATAAAAGCAGTGCTAAAGCACTTAAAAAAATATCAAATGCCCTTACTATCAAGTTTTATCTTCCATAAAGTTTTCAGGCGGTTCAAAGCCTGAAGATTGCGGAGCTTCAAGATTTGAGAAATATTCACGATACCATTCAACAGTACTTTGCACTGCATCTTCCCAAGAAAAAATAGGTGAATAGCCTAAATCTTTTTTTGCTTTAGTAATATCAGGGCATCTTCTTGAAACAGATCCGGGATATGTCATTGCGGACTGATATTCTCCATGATAACCCATTAAATCTCCTATAAACTCAGTTAATTTTTGAATCGTAATCTCATCTTGGTTTCCAATATGATAAATATTATTTAAAGCCTCCTCTCTTTCCATGGCTTTAACAGTGCCAGATACTGCATCATCAATATAACAGAAGGCTCGAGTTTGATCATGTCCATAAACTTTAAAGGGATTTTCTTTTTTCTTAGAGAATCTCTCTACAATATGAGGAATAGCATGGCCGAATCCCATCTCCGGCCCAATAATATTCTGATACCTAACAATAGAATAATCATACCCATGAGATTTTGCAGAGTGAATAAAAGCAGATTCTCCGTGAATTTTTGTAAGCGCGTAAGTCCATCTAGGATGTTTAATATCTCCTATGGTTAATGGTACATTCTCATCAGTTGGGATTTTGATCCCAAATAGATCGGAAGTTCCTGCATAGTTTTCACTCGAAGATGAAAATAGTATTCTTCTTGCAGGGTTATTTTTAACCCAAGCTAAAGTATTAATAGTTAGTAAAGTATTATTTCTTATTACTTCTTGTGGATTTTTTAAAGTTTTATTGACACCAACTAGTGCAGCTAGCATATATATTTCATCATAGTTGCGATTTAATTTTTTAAAAGCAGATGGCTTACTAAAATCATCTATTAAACCAGTAAACTTTCTCGATTTTCCTTTGCAACTTTTTATAGAACTCCAGTTGGATCCTTCATGCAAATCAGCAGCAGTAACTTTACAATCCCCTCTATCAATAAGATGTTGAACGATATTTCTTCCTATGAAGCCACCACCGCCTAAAACCAGAACTTCTTTCATTAAAAACTACTCCAAATAATATTTAAATATCACCTCTTCCGAGTACAGACAAGTTATGTTTCTGAGATAACTTTGCTATTTGATCATTATTAAATATACCAATTGTGTCATAAATATTTGTACTCTGAATTTTCATCAATTTATCAATAGTCTCATCTTTTTTATAAAAAGAATGTCCTGTTGATATAATAATTATGTCTTGAGAGCGAGACAAAACAATCTCAATATCTTTCTCTACTTTAACATCTTGTTCCTCCCAAAAATTTATATAAGGATCATGCAGACTAATTTTTTTTGTAACTGCCTTTACATAATCATATAGTGAGCTCACCGGAGTAAATCTAGTATCTCCAACATCTCCTCTATAAGAGATACCAAGAAAAAGAATATTCTTATCTTCAAAATTACCAAAAACTTCGACCATCCGCCTATAGGCAAATTTAGGCATTTGGTCGTTTATAGAAACACTATTTATGCTCATATTAAGATCATTCTTAGAGTCAAAGTGAGCTTTTTGAGACCAGCTTGCTAAAAGTGGATCTTTTGTTAGGCAATATCCGCCAACACCTATGCCTGGGTACATTAAATTTGAATGAGTCTCTCTTTCCCTTATGGCATTTACTATGCTATACAAATTAGCATCTGCCTCTTCGGCAAATCTTGACCATTCAACAATGAAAGATATATTCATAGCTCTATAAGAATTTTCTAAAACTTTTGCTATTTCTGTCTCATTTGTATTGTTGAGTCTCGTTAAATTGCAGATGGAAGTATTAATTATTGTTTTTAGAAAGGCTTCCGTCGCATCAGCACTTTGGCTATCAATGCCAGCATAGACTCTGGGATATTCTCTTATCGAGTTTATGTAATTTGGTCCAGGCATTACTCGCTCATAAGAATGACCCAATTTATATTTATTATTTTGAAGCCCTCTTCTTGCAAGTTCCTCCTCAATAATTGGTTTTACTAATTTTTTACAAGTGCCAGGAGGGACGGTTGTTTCAACAATTATTAAAACTTCCTCTTTGCAGTTTCTTCCTATTTCAGATACAGCATTTGAAAAATTATCCATACTCACATCAAAATCGGTAAGTTCGTCTTTGCTATTTGAGTTTTTTGCGACATCTAGATTTATGTCAATAATAACTGTTTCGGCAAAACTGTATGCTTGGGGGTCATATGTTGCTAAAAAATTACCTTTTGATTTTGCCTCATCAAAAAAATCATATATCTTTGGATCATCGGCAATTAGTGGGAAAATCCCCTCATTAATTGATTTTATTTTCCATAAAGAGTTTTCAGATGGAAGATCAACCCCGATTACAGCATACTCATCTGAAATGCTGTTAGCACATACTAAAGACATCACCGCACCAACAAATCCAAGGCCTTGAACAACTACAACTTTTTTACCCTCATTTTTATCAAGAAACTCTCTGATTGATTTTGAATCATCAATATCTGATGGTATTTCGTATTCTTTACCAGTAATAGGGCTTTTTGATAGTTTCAATTCGTATCTCTCCAAATATTAATTATGAACAGTGTTGAATAAGAATTAATCATTATTTTATATTATTAATTGAATTTATTATTTGTTTTGACGCTGCCCTTGGCTGAAAAAGTTTTTTGCTAAGATTTGTACATCTTTCTTTAATTTTATCATCATCTAAAAACTTTATTATCTCTATTGCTTGGTTAGTAAGATTTTTTGGGCATCCATCATCAATAACTTGTCCTGTCCTACTTGAGTTAATAAGATTAATAATGTCGTTACCAGGATTTACACTCGCCAGGACTGGAAGGCCTGATGCGATGTAAGATAAAAATTTTCCAGGTATGTTATGAGTTTTATGCCTTACATCTAATGAAAGCATACCAACATCACATTGGCTGTATAACGAAGGAATCTCATCTGCATCTATTTGATCAAAGAAAAGAACATTATCGAGAGATTTGAAAATCGGATCTTCTCTAAATCTTTCCATCTCTGATCCTCTACCAACAAATAAAAATCCAATATCCTTTCTATCTCTTAGGTTTAGAACTAATTCAAACAAGATATCTATACCTTGCGCAACTCCCATATTTCCTGCATAAATAAAAATTTTCCTCCCAAATAATGAAGTTTTAGAAACTTCTATCGACGATATTTTTTTTCCAGAGTGCGAAAGCCAATTATTTAAAACCTCAATTTTTGTTTTGCCTTTTCTTATATACCTCTTAAAGTATGCAAGATTTCCTTTAGCCTGAACTCCTATTATGTCAGCAACATAATATTGATACTTTTCAAAAATCTTAAGAATTAAATATGGCAAACCTTTACCAATAATTCCTGTATCAACAGCCCAATCTGGAAATATATCTCTTAGTATCAAATACCCAGGACATTCTGATACTTTTTTTATGTAGCTTGCGATAGGTGAAAGAAAAATTGTTGGAGAATACCATATTACTGCATCATATTTTTCATAAGCAATTGATGATTTTTTTATTATGCTGAGCATCATATAAGGCGTTAAAATCTCATTTATTGTTCTTTTAAAATAATTTATTTCCTTAGTTTTAAGACTCCGAAAACGAAGAATTCTCAGATTTTTAGAAGATTCAATTTTTAAATCCTCATCTTGACCATATGTCGAAGTAAAAACAGATATTTCATGACCAAGCTCAACAAAGTCGTTTGCAAGATCTCTTACCTGAACTGATCCTGAGCTCATCAATGGAGGAAATTCATTTGAAATAATAGCTATTTTCATATTTTTAATTCTATATAAAATAATGCGGATATAATTCTTTATTTCTTTTGATGTCGTCTACCATTTCGGAAATCATCTTTTCATAAGACGGAATATTGTTGCCTAGTTCCCCTCTTGTATCGAAAAAACTTTTATCTGTTGATCTGCCGCCAACTTTTTTTATTTCAAGATTTTTATTTGTATATTTTTTAAAAAGACAAAGGAGCTCATATTTATTTATTTTAGTATTATTAGTAACATGATGAATGCCTGAAACATCTAGTGAAATTGATCTATTAACTGCCTTAGCGAGCTCAACTGTGGTAACTCCCGACCATACTGAGTTTGTAAAACCCTTTATTATTCCCTTTTGGCTCATGAACCAATGAAATAATTCTTCGCCTCCTGGCGGTAATTCAGGACCAACGACAGATGTTCTCAAGGTTAAATGATTTTTACTATCAATTTCACCAAGTCCTTTAGTCTTGGAATAATTATCTTTACCATCTTTAAAATCTTTTTCTATATATGCATTAGTTTTTGATCCTGAAAAAACACAATCAGTAGAAATATGAATTAGCTTTGAGTCTATTTTGTTTGCTGTATTTTTAAGTAAATGAGGAAGATATGCATTTAGATATATTGCATCTTTAGGATTTAGTTCTGATTCATTTATTAGAACTCCAATACAATTAATAATGAAGTCAGGATTTATTTCTTTTATTTTTTTGTGAAAAATATTTTCCTTCCTTGCATCCAAAAGAATTGTTTTATCATTTATCTTTCTAGAGGCAGAAATATTGTAAAGACTATACTTTTCTAATTTTTTAAGATAACTGAAGATTTTATGACCAATAAGTCCACCTGAGCCAACGACAAGTATTTTTTTTTTCATTAAATCTTATCTTTATGCCAGACTGTCCTATTAACGTAATCAGTATATGAAATGATTATCCTCAAAATTTTCTTTGAGACGTTATCTGCTTCATAATCTTTTACAGGTTTTATTGATCTGTCTTCAGACTGATGATGGGCAGTTGCAACTTGGACTGAATGTATCACTCTTGATTTGCTCAGTCCTGACATAATTACAGTTGTCTCATCCATTCCCTCAGGTCTTTCATGAGCTTGACGAATAGTTACTGCAGGTAGATTAAGTATAGATCCCTCTTCCGCGATTGTTCCACTATCAGATATAACACAAAATGCTTCCATCTGAAGTTTATTGTAGTCATGAAAACCATAAGGTTTGGAAAATCGAACTAATTTGTTGTTTTCCTGATAATTAATTTCATCAAGTTTTTTTCTAGTTCTTGGATGAGTTGAAATAATTATTGGCATTTTATACTCATTGGTTAATGCTTCGATTGAATCAAGTAAATCCTTGAAATTTTTTTTTGAATCTAAATTTTCTTCACGATGAATGCTCATAAGAATATATTTTTTAGTCTCAAGTTTTTCTCTTTCTAAGACATCGCTCTTAATTATTTTATCAATATTATTATTCAAAACCTCGGTCATTGGGGATCCGGTTTTTATTACTGTTTCAGGTTTAATACCCTCTGCAACGAGATAATCTCTTGCTTGCTCAGATAAAGGAAGGTTAATATCACTTAGATGGTCAACTATTTTTCTATTTATTTCCTCTGGTACTCTTTGATCAAAACATCTATTACCAGCTTCCATGTGAAAAATCGGGATTTTCCTTCTTTTTGCTGGAATTACGCTCAGACAACTGTTGGTATCACCATATATCAATAGTGCCTCAGGTTTATACTCATCAAATATTTTGTCAGCTTTTGCAATAATGTCACCAATTGTTTCCGAGGGAGAACCCTTTACTGCCTCCATAAATAGGTCGGGTTTTCTTATATCAAGATCTTCAAAAAAAATCTCATTCAGCTCGTAATCATAATTCTGCCCAGTATGAACTATAGTGTGGTCAGTATACTCATCGAGCTCCTTCATTACTTGACTCAGTTTGATGATCTCAGGTCTTGTTCCGACCACAGTCATAACCTTTAATTTATCCATGATTTATACCGCTAATATCATCTTTGATTTCTTCCAGATTCATGAGAAGCTCTCTTAACTCTTCTGCATTTAATCTATGTGTGTTATGTGAGTGGTACTCTCCTGCCTGTGTAATTATTTCTTCTCCCTCATCAAAATATTTATCATAGTTTAGGTCTCTTTTGTCAGAGGGAATCCTAAAATAATTTTCCATATCCACTGCTTTAACCATCTCTTCTTTTGTTAGCAATGTTTCATAAAGTTTTTCACCATGCCTAGTACCAATAACTTTTATTTCATGGTCAGGTTTTTTGAACACTTCTGCTAAGGTATCAGCTAAGAGTTTTATTGTTGCAGCAGGAGCCTTTTGGACAAAGATATCTCCACTTTCTCCATGTTTAAATGCAAACAAAACTAAATCAACTGCTTGATCAAGGCTCATCATAAAGCGAGTCATTTCCGGATCGGTAATCGTAATGGGAATGTTTCGATTAATTTGATTAATAAATAAAGGTATTACAGAGCCTCTACTAGCCATAACATTTCCATATCTTGTACAAGCAATCATTGTTTCAGAAGATTTTAAGCCTTTGGCTACTATTACCTTTTCCATCATTGCTTTACTGACTCCCATTGCATTTATTGGATAAACTGCTTTGTCGGTACTAAGTGCAATAACCTTTTTGACTTTTGCTTCTATGGCAGCATTCAAAACATTATCAGTCCCAACAATATTTGTTTTAACTGCTTGCATTGGGTAGAACTCACATGATGGAACCTGTTTAAGAGCAGCAGCATGAAAGACAAAATCTACATTACTCATTGCAGCATCTATAGAGGATGCATCTCTTACATCACCAATATAGAACTTTAACTTCTTATTTTTGTAAAGTTTTCTCATATTGTCTTGTTTGAGTTCATCTCTTGAAAATATTCTTATTTCACCAATGTCTGTTTTCAAAAACCTTCTCAATATAGCGTTACCAAAAGATCCTGTCCCACCAGTAATTAAAAGAGTCTTTCCCTTAAACATTTTCTATTTCTTTAAAAATTTCATTCACATTATTAAACTTTTTTTCTTCATTTTCGATTAAATATTTACGCTGAAGTTTAATTTTATCAGATAAGGATTTAGGTGTCTTAATAATGCCTAATAAGGCATTCAATAGTGATCTTTTATTGAAAAGCTCATAATAAATTAAATCTGAGCCATATACTTCCTTACAGTATTCCTCATCGGGCACAATAGAAATGATGCCATTTTTGATTGCCTCAATAACATGTAGGCCAAGAGTTTCAACTATTGAAGTTGAAATTAAAATAGAATTATCACAGAACATCTTCTCGATCATATTTGCTTCACTTAGATAACCATAGCACCTTGTAATTGGCGTCAAACTACTATCCCAAAGATTAGAATTATTTAGTTGGTCATCAGAGAGTGTTATATGAATCTCAAAATTGATATTTAACTTTAATAGCTCAACCATAGCGTTAACAAAATCCTTGAAGTTTTTATGTTCATATTCAAAATGAGGGCCAACAATGAATAAAATCTTTATTTTTTTTGAGAAATCATAAGCTTTTATTGGTTTAAATTCATTGGATGAAACATCAATATCACTTTTAATAAAAATGTTCTTTTTATTTATGTTTATATATCTGTATCGTGATAATGCATTTTCAACATGGCTTGATTGAATTTCAATGTTTCTCGAAAAGGTGAGGAAAAACTTGAAAATTATACTTTTAAGAAATACTTCTCTCAGCCACGGGAATATTTTTAATTTTCTTAAATATTGAGAATCTAACTTCCTTGAATAAAAAAGTAGGTTATGAATCTTCAACAATTGTTTGTGTTTTAGAAAAAGCTGACCTGTTCCTGAGAAGTTATAGATGAGTTTTATATTATATTTCTTTACCAACCCCTTAAAAATAATATTTTCATAGTAAAGCCTATGAAAGAAGTTTTTATGATCAACCAATTCAAATTTTATGGCATCATAATTACTATATTTTTCAATAAAATAAATATAGCTTTTTGGATCATTTATTAATATGAAATAAGAATATTTGTTTTTATAATTCCGACAATCGACTATGAACTTTTCAAGCACCCGAACTCCGCCTGAGTCTGAGATACCAAAAGCATTAACCAAGATATTCATTTATTTGTTATAAATCCTTCTAGGGGATGAATATTTAAAAATTTTTAAAGCATTAGATCTAATGGACAAATATATAGATAAGAAAAGAAAAAAATATGCAGAACTAAATAGAGAGGTTGCAATAAATATTAAAATATATAATTTGAAGGACTTAATCCTCTTAGAATTTTTTTTATATATATCTCTAAGCATTAGGTAAAATAATATTATTCCGATTACTCCCAATTCTAAGACTAAGGTGTAAAAAATCCATCTTGAACCATAGAGAAATCCATCATTCTGAATACCAAAATAATTAAAAGCCATCTTGTCAATTGCAAAATGTCCCGAGCCAAGACCGTGTCCAAAAATACCAGTCAGCTGAATAAATTCTCCACTAAAAAGATATCCGACAAGAGAAACATCTGATATTTGATCTCTAAATTCTGGTGAAATATTTGCCAGAGCTCCTATTATCTCAGGATTTAGGAGTTGGAAAACAATATCAAATCTTTGAGAGATATTATTAACAGCAAAATCTTGAATAAAATCTATATTTAGAAAATATAATACTGATATAGATAAAACAACTGGAAAGATTAATAATCTAATCACTAAAGAAGAAAAAATACCATAGATCAGAACAGATAATAAAATTGCAATTATAAAAGATGAAGAAATAGTAGCGACTCCAATAAAAACTATTAATAAAATCTCTGAGAGTCTTATTGACCTGTTCTCAATAATGCAGTTCATGAAAAAAATCGGCACAATAAGTGTTGCTAAATCTCTGGGCTCTCCAAAAAATGAACTTATTCTGAGAATTTCAAAACCTAAGATATTGGATCTATTTTCTGGCGAAGGCTCCCCTATTGATTCATAAGAAATTGGAAAACCAATTAAATCAAGAAATAGTTGCAAAACTGATATATAAATAAATATTTTTAAATACTTAAATAACTTTTTAAAAATAGCTATTTGTTTTGAAGGAGATGGCACTAGTACAAAAAAAATAAAAGGTAAAAGAATCACAGATTCAAAAAAACTTAAAGAAGAAAGATGAATTCTGTTAGAAAACTCCAAATCATGATAGAAGATTATGGCAACCAAATAGGAAAATAAGGCATAGATAAATAATAATATTAAAAAATTATTAAAATATATCGAGTTAATTCTTATCGGATTTTCCTTTGAGATCTCTCTTAAAATATAAAAAAAAGCAACTGGCAGCAATACTAAAATAATTATTCTTGAGAAAGTTAAACTTATTGAACCAAGCTTAATAGTAAAAAACTTTAAGGGAACAAATAAGAACGCAAGAAAAACTAATCTTTCGATTAAATTAAAATTATGTGACTCAGCACGCAAATTGATAAGAGTCCGATCTAATTAATGCCAGTTTCATAAATCAATTTTTTTTTTGACTATCTTTTTTCAGAAAATTAAAAACTAAGCAAAGCAATATTGACAAAAATAATATTGCAGCAGAGCTGATAATTAATATTAGAGTTTTAGGTGGCGAAGATTTATATTTTGGAATATAGGGATCACTGATGACAATTATTAAATACTCTTCTCTGATGTTTGCAAGCATCAGTCTTTCTAAATTTGACTTAATAAGCGCATTAATTGAATTTTGTAGCTCGCTTTCCTTAGTATTGCTCCTCTTTTCTTCAAGGTAAGAAAGTGAATCTTCTATTTCTTTTAATGATTCTTCTCTAGAAATTTTATCTAGTATTTTGAGAATTACGTTGATCATGTCCGCAGCAAAATACGGCGAATAATGTTCAAAATTTATTTTCATTATCCCTGATGTCTTATTCCTAGAGACATCCAACATGTTGATATATTTTTTATGTATGTCGTCAATATCCGGCGATTTCTCAGCTAGTAACTTTTGATTATATGTAATTTGTTTTTTTTCAAAATCAAATCCGTTTGCAGCATACAAGTTGTTTTTTATTTCTTCTTGGCTAATTAAGATCTCTAGAAAATTTCTTGATTTAATTCTTGCTTCAGAAATATCATATGCCGCAACATCATTTGCAGGCAAGGAAATCCCAGCAAGGCCGCCAAAAGTAGAAAGTGCTGATAGTGAACTCATTGATGATGATGTAGATCCTGGATCACTAGAAGTATAAAAAAGCGCCTCTGATGAATATTTATTAGGAATGAACAATAGCACTATCAAAAGTATTGTGGATGATAGGAAGGTTAAAGAAAATATAAAAACCCTATATCTAAAAATAATTGAAAGAATTTCAGTTAAATCTAAATCTGAGTATTGCTGAGTTTTACCTTCATTCATAAGTTATTAATATATTTTGCTACAAGAGTAAGTCTTTTACTATTATAAAATGAAAAAGAGGGTCACTGATATTTTTCTATTTATTCAAAATCTTGCCAATCGAGTGGACAAAATTTCTTTTTATCTTTCTTTAACTTTTTGCCTATCAATTTAAAATAATCTTTTGCATCAATGCCTAACTTTGGTCGAAGGGTAATTAAATCTAATTGACTTATTACATCACCCTTTTTTAAATCTCTATTCAAATAACATGATCTTCTGAACTCAGCTATTCGTTCAGGTGATTCAACATCTTCAACAATGGACTTTTTTTGAGCGCCAAGAATATTTTTATGGCGCTTAAAAGATTCAATTAATAGAGTAAGCTCATTCGGATCAAGAGACAAATGGTGATCTCTGAAAGCTCTTGTTTTATCATCCGTAAAATGAACTTCAACTACCTCAGCTCCAAGAGCTAAAGATAATATGGGAGCTACTACTCCAAGCGTATGATCAGAATATCCAATTACTAGATCAGGAAATTCAAGCTTAATATCCTTGATTGCCAATAAATTAGCATGTATATCATTTAAATCTCCATACATAGCAACGCAGTGAAGTAATGCAAGTTTATTTGGCTTAGAGTAAAACGGAAATTTCGTCTTTATAAAATCAACTGTCTCATTAATTAGTTTTAAATCTGACATAGCAGTAGATAGAATGAGAGGCTTTTTTGTTTTACAAATCTCAGAGATTAAAAAAAGATTCGTTAAATCTCCAGACCCAACCTTATGAATATTAATGAAAGGATTTAATGCTTCTAAACTCTCCAAATCCCAAAGTGAAGACATAAAGTTACCACCTTTTTCAATTACATATTTAGCAATTTCTTTTTGCAATTCGTATGAAATTGAAAATCTATCGAAATGTTTAGCTCTATCTGGATCTATCTCCTGATTAACTAAGGAATTACCTGTATATGATTGAAATTTAATAGATTTAGCTCCGGCCTCCAGAGCTTTATCAATTAATTTAAAAGCATAATTTAGATCTCCTTCATGATTTCCGCCAATCTCAACAATTATTCCAGCACTTTGACAAGTTGAAAATGGATT
>MDSV01156067.1_pt1 | contig 14403 bp, 15 predicted proteins | sample 810851 | NCBI WGS metagenome assembly MDSV01 (sample SAMN05326640, study PRJNA326480) | marine metagenome | isolation source: seawater | place: Atlantic Ocean: North East | collected 2012 | reverse complement strand
CTATATCCATATCGAATCAAATTGATTATGGAGATAGTGTTTGATATTTACAAGACATATTTTCATGGAACATTTAAAAATTTTAATTAATTTAACAAGAATTAATAAACCAATTGGTTTTATGCTTTTATTCTGGCCATGTTCTTGGGGAATAGCATATGCTCACTATTATAATCCAGAGCTAAAAACAAATTTAATTTATTTATTTCTCTTTTTCATAGGCGCAGTATTGATGAGAAGTGCTGGTTGTATATTCAATGACATTGTTGACAAAGATCTTGATAAAAAAGTTGAAAGAACAAAATTAAGACCAATAGCTGCTAATAAGATAAGTGTAAAAAAATCTTTTTTGTACATTGTTTTATTATGTTCATTAGCTTTTTTAATTTTAATCCAATTTAACTTACTCACTATAATTTTAGGTCTTGGATCGATGATATTAGCTTTCTCATATCCGTTTATGAAAAGAATCACTTACTGGCCCCAATTGTTTTTGGGCTTAACTTTTAATTGGGGAATTATAATGGCGTGGACGGCTATAAATGATTACATTTCAATTAATATAATCATACTTTATATTTCAGCCATATTTTGGACATTGGGCTATGACACGATTTATGGAGCACAAGATATGGTTGATGATGAAATTATTGGAATTAAATCTGCGTCCATAAAGTTTAAAGATAATATTAAGTTTTTTGTAAGCTGTAGTTATTTCTTAACTTTATCAATTCTATCTTATCTATTTTTTGAATTTATTGGACTTAACATTTTTACTATCATGTTTATTTTTTTTACAATTAGTTTAATTTATCAAATATTTAAATTTGATAAATCTAATCCTAAAAGCTGTTTAAATGTATTTAAATTTAATAATTTTTCAGGATTTATATTATTTTTAACAATTTGCTCAATTAATTATTTATAATGAAATTTCCAGAATTAAAATTAATCTTATCTAGACTTTTTAAAGAATATGTAAAAAAACATTTAAAAAGAATTTTTTTGGCTTTATTTCTTTCAATACTAGTAGCAGGCAGTACATCTGCAACAGCCTGGTTACTTGATCCTGCAGTAAAAAAAATTTTTATTGATCAGGACAAGACACTGGCTTGGCTAATTCCAATTTTAATAGTTGTGGCATTTTCAACAAAAGGTCTGTCTTTATATTTTGCTAGAATAAATATAATTAAGGTAGGGAACTCTGTTGCCGGTGAAATTCAAAAAAAAATTTCAAATAATATTTTAATAACTGACATCCAAACATTAGATAACAGACATTCTGGTAAGTATATTTCGAATATAATGTTTGACTCAAATCAAGTTAAAGTACTTGTAAGTTCTGGAGTTTTGAATTTAATGAAAGATAGTTTTTCGGTTGTAGCTTTAGTATCTGTAATGTTCTATCAAAATTGGAAATTAGCTTTATTTGCAATCTTAATGATGCCACTTGCAGCTGGTGTAGCGAAAAACTTAGGTAAAAGAATTGGAAAAGCAATAGGCGAAGTTGGAGAACTATCAGGAAAATTAACTTCATTTTTATCAGAAATTATTAAAGGTTCCAAGATGATTAGAATTTATCAAAAAGAGGAAGATGAAAATAAAAATGCAAATAAAATAATTGATGATCTGGTTAACAAAAGTATCAAAATAGATAATGTGATGATAAGAGCCACTCCAATAATGGAAATATTAACTGGTTTTATGATAGCTGGTTTTATTTTTTTTTTCAGGAAGACTTATTGCTGCTGGAGAACTCGAAGTTAATCAATTTTTTTCCTTTTTAGCTGCAATGATGCTTGCGTATCAACCGATTAGGTCGTTAGCAACAATAAATATGCTCGCTCACCAAGGTGCAACGGCATTTAAAAGAATTACTAACATAATTGATCAGTCTATAGAAATTAAAGAAAATAAAGATTTACCAAATTTAAAAATTGAAAACTGCAATATTGAATTCAATAATGTAGGCTTCAAATATCAATCTACAGAAAAAAGAGCTATCAAAAATATTAATCTGAAAGTCTCAGGAGGATCTATGACAGCTTTCGTTGGCCACAGTGGAGCAGGTAAAAGTACTATTATAAACCTCCTTCCTAGATTTTATAATCCTCAGCAAGGAAATATAAAGGTCGACAGCCAAGATATTACCAAAGTTTCTCTTAGTTCTTTAAGAAAAAATATTTCATTAGTCAGTCAGGATATAATTTTGTTTGATGATACAGTTAAAAATAATATTTCTTATGCAAATTCAAACGCTTCTCAAACTGAAATTTTAGAAGCTTGTAAATTCGCTGCAGCAAACGAATTCATAGACAAATTGCCAATGAAATATGAGACTATGATTGGTGAAAATGGTGTGAGGCTATCTGGTGGACAAAAACAAAGAATTTCAATCGCTAGAGCGATACTTAAGAAATCATCTATAATTTTATTAGATGAAGCAACATCTTCTTTAGATGCTGACTCTGAAGAAATAGTTCAAAATGCAATTATTAATCTTACAAAAAATAAAACAACACTTGTAATAGCTCATAGACTTTCAACTATACATAAAGCAGATAAAATTTTTGTATTAAAGAATGGTGAGATAATAAATTCTGGTGACCATAATTATCTAATTGATAAATGTAAGGAGTATAAATCTTTGTACGAAAAACAATTAAAATAAATTAAATGATCCTTTGTTATAGATTTATCACTATTGTTTTTTATCCTATTATCATTTGTTTAATTTTTTTTAGAAAATATTTTAATAAAGAAGATAAAAAAAGATATAAAGAAAAAATTTTTTCTAATTATTTTAGTCCTGTCAAAAGAAAAAAAAGAAAGCTGATATGGTTTCATGCTGCTAGCATAGGAGAAGTTCAAAGTATATTTCCTTTAATTAAGAAATTGAACAAAAAAGTAAATAATTACGAATTTTTGATTACAACAGTTACGTTAAGTTCAGGAAATTTGGTTTGTAAAGAATTTAAAAATAATAAGAATATATATCATAGATATTTTCCAGTCGATGTAAACTTTCTAGTAAAAAAATTTCTAGATGATTGGTGTCCAAATTTAGTTTTGTTTGTTGACTCGGAGATATGGCCAAATGTTATTTTAGAAATAAAGAAAAGAAAAATAAAATTAGCAATGATTAATGCAAGAATAACTAAAAAATCATTTAAAAAATGGATATTGTTTCCTAATGCTGCGAAAAAAATTTTTAGTTGTTTTGATTTGTGCTTAGTTTCAAATAATGAGACTAAAAATTTCCTTAGAAAGTTTCATTCAAAAAAAATAAAATATCACGGAAATTTAAAACTTTCGGGAAATGTAAACTTTAAAAAAAATATAGATATAAATAAAAACATCTTTAAGAATAAAAAAGTATGGTGTGCAGCAAGTACTCATAAAGGTGAGGAGTCTGAATGTTTAAAAACACACTTGGCTTTAAAGAAAATCTATAAAAATATTCTTACTATAATCATTCCAAGACACATAAATAGATCAAATGAAATTAAATTTTTGTGTGATAAATTTGAGTTAAAATCACAAGTATTAAAACAAAATGACTCAGTTAAAAAAGATAGAGAAATTTTAATTGTTAATTCTTTTGGTATGTTACCAAAATATTTTAAGTATTCAAAAAGCGTATTTATCGGTAAGTCGATAATTGAAAATTTGAAACAGGTTGGCGGTCAAAATCCTATCGAAGCAGTTAAGTTAGGATGTAAAGTATATCACGGTCCTTTTGTCTACAATTTTAAGGAAATTTATAGACTTCTCAAATCCTGGGACGTAACTGAGGAAGTTAGAAACTACAAGGATCTTACAAAAAAATTATTATATGACTTTAAAAATACTAAAAATAATAAAGATATAATAAGTAAAAAAATTATTAAATTGGGGAATAGAATATTAGACAATACTATAAAAGAAGTTCGACATTTGATCGTATGAAATTATTAAAGCCTAACTTTTGGCAAAAAAAAATAAGTATAACTTCAATATTGCTATTCCCGATTACTGTAATTTACTCAATAATTATAAAAGTAAGAAAAATTTTTTCATTTTCAAAACAGTTTAATATCCCAATAATTTGTGTTGGAAACATATACATTGGTGGGACAGGAAAAACACCTCTATCGATTTCAATTGCTGAACAAATTAAAGCTTTTAAAAAACCAGCTATTATAAAAAAATTTTATAATAATCACGAGGATGAGCATAATTTAATCAATTCAAAAACTGATTGTTTGATTATAGACCCAAACAGATCGAAAGCTATAGAACAAGCAATCAAAAAAGGTTTTAATGTTGCAATTTTAGATGATGGATTCCAGGATTATTCTATTAAAAAAAATCTAAACATCATTTGTTTTAATGGCAATCAACTTATAGGAAATGGTATGCTTATTCCATCTGGACCATTAAGAGAATCTATGCAATCTTTAAAGGAAGCCCAAATTGTAATTATAAATGGATCTAAAAACCTAGAATTTGAAAAAAAAATTTATAAAATATCTGAAAGTATAAAAGTTTTTTACTCAAAGTATGTCCCTTCAAATTTGGAAAAATTCACAGGTAAGAAGCTTGTTGCTTTCGCTGGAATTGGAAACAATGAAAATTTTTTCAAAATATTAAAAGATAATGATTTAAATATTCAAAGAAAAATAAATTTTCCTGATCATTACGAATTTAGTAAAAATGAATTAGAAAAAATTATTAAAGAATCAATTAGAGATAAATGTAACATCATTACAACAGAGAAAGATTATCATAGAATTAAAAAATTTAAATTTAAAGAAATTGAATATTTAGAAATAAATACAGAAATTCTTCAGAGGGATAAACTAATAGAATACATAAAAAGATATATATGATAAAATTACTTAAATATTTTATTCAAGCAGTTTTTATATATTCCTTTTTTTTAATAGGAAAATTTCTTGGTATTAAGATAAGTAGAAAAATTTTTTCTTTTCTATTTAAAAAGATTGGCCCCGTAATAAAATCACAAAAAATAATAAGACAAAATTTATTAAAATTTTCAAAGGATATTTCAGAACAAAAGATAAAAAATATTAGTTCTAATATGTGGTCCAATTACGGTATGACATTCATTGAATATATATTTTTAAAAGATCTTAAAAAAAGTAGCTTACACATAAAAATAAGTGGTGAAGAAAAGTTAAATAAAATAAATAAAGACAATAAACCTGTAATTTTTATTTCAGGCCATTTCGCTAATTTTGAATTAATGTCGATGGAGATATCTAAAAGAAATATTAAGCTTGCTACTATTTATAGACCACTAAATAATTTCTTTTTAAATCCCTTTATGGAATACCTAAGAAAAAAGTTTGTCTGTAATAACCAAATAAAAAAAGGACGCCTTGGTGTTAAAAATGCTCTTGAATTCTTAAGTCAAAACCACAGTATTGCACTAATGATCGATCAGAGAGTTACGGAAGGTGAAAGAATAAAATTTTTTGGTTACGAAGCGTCAACTACAACGCTGCCTGCTCAGCTTGCTTTGAAATATAACTTAGAAATAGTTCCAATTTTTATTGAAAGAGTAAATAATAATTTTTTTAAAATGGAGATCTATGATTCAATTTTACCTTCTAATTTTAAAAATAAATTAGATATTTCAAAAAAATTAAATACAGTTCTTGAGCAGATGATTATAAGAAATCCTAATCAATGGATATGGACACATAATAGATGGAAATAAAACTACCTTTTAGTTTTTAAACTTTCTTTAACTTCGATAGGAGAAAAATAAGCCTCTTGCAAATCAACATTCCAATAACATAGCTCTCTCAGTGGAATTTCTTTACCTGAGATAGCGCATAAAACAAAATCACCTTGTTCAATAATTTCAAATGAGTTGTGTTTAAATTTAAGTTTAGCTTTTTTTTTATTCATCAATAAAATATATATATTATATCTTATCTTATGAATATTGCTTTAATAGGTAGTGGAGGCAGAGAACATGCATTATGCCAAAAAATATCTGAGTCTCCTGTAACCAGAAATATAATTTGTATACCTGGAAATGCGGGAACTGCTAAAATTGCAAAAAACGTTGATGTAGATATTTTAGATTTTAATAAGTTACTAAAAACATTAAAATTATATAAAGTTGATATGGTAATTGTTGGTCCAGAAGAACCTTTGGTTAAAGGCGTAGTTGACTTCCTAAAAAAAAATAAGATTAAAGTATTCGGTCCAAACAAATATGCAGCTAAACTTGAGGGCTCCAAGGCGTTTGTAAAGACGATTTGTCAAAAAAATAAAATTCCAACTGCAAATTTTAAAATTTGTAAGAATAAAGGACAGGTAAAACAGTTTTTGAAAAAAAATAGATTACCCCTCGTTGTGAAAGCTGATGGGATTGCTGCTGGAAAAGGTGTAACAATTTGTAAAACTCCTGGGCAAATTTTAAAAGTATCAGATGAAATATTTAAAGGTAAATTTAAATCATCAAAAAAAATTGTACTTGAAGAATTTTTAAAAGGTGAAGAAGCCAGTTATTTTGTGATTGTAGATAAAAAAAGTTTTAAATTTTTTGGATCGGCACAGGATCATAAAAAAGTCAAAGAAGGAGACAAGGGTCCTAACACAGGTGGGATGGGGGCATATTCACCCGCTCCAATTATAAACAAAAAACTTGAAGCTAAGATTATCACAAAAATAATTAAACCCACATTATTAGCTCTTAGTAAAAAGAATAAACCATACACTGGTTTTTTATATGTTGGCTTAATGATTAATAAAGGTGAGCCTTATCTAATTGAATATAACGTTAGGATGGGTGATCCAGAGTGTCAAGTGATAATCCCGCGTTTAGAAACAGATATTGTGAAAATTTTTGAATATTCATTATCAAATAATTTAAAGAACATTAAGATTAAATGGAAAAAATTTAAATGTATGACTGTTGTATTATGTACTAAGGGATACCCCGGTAATTATAAAAAAAATAAACTTATTAAAAATTTAAAAAATATCGAAACTAAAAAAAATTCATTTATTTTTCATGCAGGAACTAAAATTTTAGGTGATAAATATTTTTCTAATGGTGGTAGAGTATTAAATATAACTTCGATCGGAAAAAATTTTAAAAAAATTAGAACGAATATTTATAAGACTTTAAAAAAGATAAATTGGAAATACGGATTTTTTAGGAAAGATATTGGTTGGAAAGTTATTAAATGAAATGAGAATAATAAGTGGTAAATTAAAAGGCAAACCTATCAAATATGTTAAATCCTTAATCACGAGGCCATTAAAAGATTCTGTAAAAGAGAATATCTTTAATATCTTAGCTCATAACAGCTTATTTAAAATAGATATAAATAAGGCTAATGTGCTAGATCTTTACTCTGGAGTAGGCTCTTTTGGAATAGAATGTATATCTAGAGGGGCAAACAAAATCACATTTGTAGAAAAAGATAAAACGGCAATAAACTTGCTTAGAGAAAATTTAATAGCTTTGTCTATTCAAAAAAAAGCTGATATTTTTGAAGGTGATATATCTCAATTTTTTAAAAAAAGTATTGATAATAAATTTGAAATCTTTTTTTTGACCCGCCATTTAAAAATAATAATTATTTAGATTATATTAGTTTAATTTCAAATAAAAAAATTTTTAAAGACAATCATGTTGTAATAATCCATAGAGAGAGAAAAACATCAGAAATAATTGATAAGTTTCTTAAACCAATCTTAATTAAAGAGTACAGTCGGTCAAAAATAATTTTTGGTAAACTATTTGCCTAATATATTTTTAGTATATAATTTTATTTGCTCAACAGCGGGTTGATTCAATGGGTCGATATTAGCAAGTTTGCCTATAATTGTAGTTTCAAGCATAAAGTAAGAGAATAATTCACCTAAAGTTTCCTCATTTAGCTTTTTAATTTTAAACTCTCTAAAGGGTATATTATTTTTTTTCAAAATTTTTATTAAAGCTTTTTTTTGAGCAGTCTTGATTTGACCTAATGATTTATTATTTAAATAACTTAGTCTGACATCAGTATTTTTAATATTGTTGATCTTTGAGCTTTTAAAATTATCTTCACTAAAAATATAAAATATCTTATCTTTCGGTCCATCTAAATATAGTTGTAAAAGGCTATGATGATCTTTAGGAACATTAGAAATTACTGGTAAGAAACCTCTCCCTTTTTTTCCAAGACTTTCAGCAATTAATTGCTGACTCCAAAATAGAAATTTCTCTAGTCTAGGAATATAATTAAGTAATATTAAATTTTTATAGATCTTTTTTTTATAGATACAAGCAAGTTTTAAAATACTGTCCTTTAAAAAAATTTTATTATATTTAAGAGGAGCTAGCGAGTTTTTTCTTAATTTCTGAAACTTAACTCCCATTAATACTGCTGGAATAATTCCAACTTCTGACATTATAGAAAACCTGCCCCCTACATAATTTCTATGCTCAATATGATGTAAATTCATTTTTTGTGCCAGTGTATAAAGAGGATTATTATTTTTTTCTGAAATTATAATAATATTTTTTGCATCCTTTTTTACTATTTTAAGTGATAAAAAATTTGAGAGTGTTTCAACAGTTTTTCCTGATTTAGAAATAATTATGAATAAAGTTTTTGATCTATTTTTTAGGTTTTTTAATTGAGTTAAATTTATATCATCAAAAAAAAATAAATTCTTTTTTAAATAATCTTTTAAAAAATAGAATAATGCTTTAGAACCAAGAATTGATCCTCCCATTCCAATAATAGCAATAAATTTAAATCTTTTATATTTATGTAAATCTTTAATTTCAAAATTTAATTTAAAATTTTTGTCAAGTGTATGAATAAAATTATTAGGTTTTTTCAAATCATTTATAGTATTATCAAAAATAATATTTAATTTTTTACTTAAATTTTTCTTATTTCTTATGTTTAGTAAAGATAATGGAATAAAGTTTTTGTAAATTATATTTTTATTTTTCACTTGCCTATTTTTTCAATAATTGATTGTTCAACTGATGAAGCCTTTGATCTTTTAGAATTTTCATCTTTAGAAATTTTAAGTATATTTTCTATCTCATTTTTATTATCTTTATCTTTTTTTTTTATAGAGCCAGGTTCAGGCAATTTGTCATAGTCAGGGGGTAAAATTAACGGATCTCTCTTTTTTACTAAAAATTCATCTGTCGTTATGGTTTTTTCATTTCTAAGAACTTTTCCTGCATCTGACAATCCACTACAAGAATTAAGAATCGTCATCATTAATAAAATTTTTGATAAACTTTTAAATGGTTTCATTGTTTAATAAAAATATCTTTACTTATAAGCATTATTATACCAATTGTAATAAATATATCTGCGATATTAAAAGTAAACCAGTGAAAATTATTGTAATGAATGTCAATAAAATCTGGTACTGCAAAATAAGTCAATCTATCGTAAAAATTCCCAAGGGCTCCACCTATTATGAACGAAAATAAAATCTTATCTAAAAAGTTCTGTTTTAGGATCAAATAAATCAAAAAAAGTATAACAAAACCAATAATTAACGTTATCAAATTATATATCAAGCTGGACTCATAACTTAAAAGTCCAAATCCAATACCAGTATTCCAAATTAAATCTAAATTTATGTAATCATTGATATAGACAATTTGGTTATCTGTTTGAGAATTTATAATTATATTTTTTGTAACTCTATCGAATATAAAAATACAGATCGATAAAAAAAAACTAATTAAATTTTTTTGAAACTGAAGTGAAATACCTTTTTTTTCAAACATCTTTATATTCATTTTTTTAAATGTTTTTTAATTGTCTCATCGCATCTTAAACACTTTGTGTCTAAAATTTTCCAGCATCGTGGACACTTAACACCATTAGATTTTATTACATCAATTTTTAACTCTTCTTTATTTTGACTTTTAACTCTTTCTGCTTTGGAGGTAATAAAATATTCTGGTAAATCTATTCCATCTAAAAGTTTAAATTTATCACCATCAACGATGATTTTTAATTCAGCTTCTAAACTTGAACCAATTTCTTTTTTGGCTCTTTTTTCTTCTATCGCTATATTTGCGACTTGTTTAATGTTAAACAATTTTTTCCATTTTTCATTTAAATTTGAATTTTTCCAATTTTTAGGTACATCTGGAAATCCAAGCTCATGTATGCTTTCCTCTTTGTTTTTAGTGTTTAGAAGACCGTAAATTTCCTCGGTTGTAAAAACCAATATTGGTGCAAACCATTTTAATAAGCACTCTAAGATTATATTTAATACAATAATGCAGTTTTTTCTTTTTTTTGATTGAATACTATCACAGTATAAAACATCTTTTCTGATATCAAAATAAAACGAAGAAAGGTCCAAAGCACAAAAATTTAACAATTCCTTATATAATCTATGAAAATTATAATTATTTAAGTTATCTTTTACAGACTCACCTAATGTGAAGATTTTATGTAAGATGTATTGGTCTAACTCATCAAATGATTTTATATTTAATGTGTCATAATTTTGTGGTTCAAATTTATCTTTAATATTTCCTAAGATAAATCTAAATGTGTTTCTTATTTTTCTGTAAGACTCTGCATGTTGTATTAAAATATTTTTATCAATTCTTAAATCTTCTGCATAATCTGATGAAGCAACCCATGATCTAAGTATATCTGCTCCATAATTCTTAAGTATATCTTCAGGAGAAATTACATTCCCAGTTGACTTCGACATTTTTAAACCTTTACCATCTACAACAAATCCATGTGATAAAATGCTATTAAATGGTGCTCTTCCTCTAGTGCCGCATGACTCAAGTAAAGATGAATGAAACCAACCTCTATGTTGATCCGATCCTTCAAGATACATATCTGCGGGCCATTTAAGATCACTCCTTTTTTCAAGAACAAAGCTATGTGTAGATCCGCTATCAAACCATACCTCGACAATATCGTTAAGCTTTTCATAATCATCTTGGTTATAATCGTCACCTAAGAATTTCTTAGCATCATCGGTAAACCAACAATCTGATCCCTCTTTTTGATATATATCAGCTATTCTATCTATAACTTTTTGATCCCTTAGTGGTTCATTCGTTTTTTTATTAATAAAGATTGGCAACGGAACACCCCAAACTCTTTGCCTTGAAACACACCAATCTGGCCTTCCCTCAATCATTGACAATAGTCGTTCTTTTCCTTTTTTTGGAAAAAAAACTGTATCATTTATTGATTTAATGGCTTTATTTCTTAAAGAATTTTTTTCCATAGATATGAACCATTGTGGTGTAGCTCTATAAATAAGAGGTGCTTTAGATCTCCAAGAGTGAGGATAGCTATGATTAAGTTTATCATTCTTTAAAAGTTTATTCTGCTCTTTTAATTTTTCTATAACTACTAGATCAGCTTTAAAAATATGAGTATTGGTAAAATATGGAACTTCTTTAGTGTAAAGGCCGGAATTATCTACTGTGTAACTTGAGGATATCTTATTTTTTAGGCAAAGATTAAAATCGTCTGGTCCATGACTTGGAGCACAGTGCACTATCCCTGTGCCTTGTTCAAGATCTACAAAGTTTGCCTCTAGCATTGGGACGTCATATTCAAATTTCATCTTGTAAAATGGGTGATAACAAATGGTACCCTGAAGCTCAGATCCTTTGAATTTCTCTAAAATTTTATAATTTTTTATTCCACATGTGTCTATTACTGCATTCAATAAATTAGAGGCAACAATTATTTTTTTTTCTTTGAAGTGTTCAAGAGGGTCTATTTCAATAATAGAGTATTCTATTTTGTCATTATAAGCTAAAGCTTTATTGGCAGGTATTGTCCAAGGCGTTGTTGTCCAAATAATTACATGTGCGTCTTTAAGATTGTCTTTTTTTGAATTTTTTACCTTAAAAGCAACATATATTGTATTAGAAGTGTGGTCTAAATACTCTACCTCCGCATCAGCTAATGCAGTTTTTTCAACGGTAGACCACAATACAGGTTTAAAGCCTTGATACAAACTTCCGTCTAATAAAAACTTTCCAAGCTCCCTAACTATTTGAGCTTCAGCATCAAAACTCATTGTAGAATAGTAATTTTCAAAATCTCCAGAAACACCTAATCTTTTAAATTCCTTTATGTGTACCGATATCCACTTCTTAGCAAATTCTCTACATTCTTGCCTGAAATCCTTTATGGGTATGTCATCCTTATTTTTTTTCTTTTTCTTATACTGCTCCTCAATTTTCCATTCAATTGGTAAGCCATGACAGTCCCATCCTGGAACGTAAATAGAATCTTTTCCATTCATTTGATGAAAACGAGTAATCATATCCTTTAGAATTTTATTAAGAGCAGTCCCCATATGAATGTGGCCGTTAGCGTATGGAGGCCCGTCATGTAAAACAAATTTTTCTTTACCTTGAGATTTTTTTCTAATTTTTTGAAAAATTTTATTTTTTTCCCAGTTTTCCAAAATTTGAGGTTCTTTAACCGGTAAACTAGCTTTCATAGAAAAAGCTGTTTTTGGAAGTTGTAATGTATCTTTAGACATATTTTATTTTGCTTGAGTTATATCAATTTTTATTTGTTTTTTTAATTGTTCAAGATTTTCAAATTTCTTTTCCGGTCTTATAAATTTTGTAAAACTAATGTCTATCTCTTTATTATATAAATTTTTATCAAATCCAAATATATTAGCTTCTAATAACAAATTTTGTCCATTAAATGTCGGTCTATAGCCAATATTAGCTATGCCTCTCTTATTAAAATTAACACCTTTGATATTTATCGCATAAACTCCCAAACGAGGAATTATATATTTAGTCATTTTTATATTACATGTTCGAAAACCAATTTTTCTTCCTCTCTTTTGACCTTTAATTACTTTACCAGCAATTATCCATTTTCTGTTCAACAATACGTTGGCTTCCTTAATTTTTCCTAATGAGATTTTCCTTCTAATAAGGGTCGAAGAAATAATTTTTTTACCTTTTTTAAGAGGTTTTGTAATAATGCATTTATAATTATATAAGTTTTCAAATTTTTTTAAAGTTTGAATACTTCCTTTCCTCCTAAATCCAAATTTGAAATTTTTACTAACATACAAATATTTACTTTTAGTTTTTTTATGAATAACTTCACTTATAAAATATTTTGGTGAATATAAAGAAAAATTTCTATTAAATCTTATTACAATCAAAAAGTCTAAACCAAGTTTTTTTAGTTGTTCAATTTTTTGTTTATATGAATTTATTCTATGATTTTTAATCGAAGGATTAAAAAACATCACTGGCACAGGTTCAAAAGTCATTATTCCAATTGGTAGTTTGTTTTTTTTTGCCATTCTTTTTGCCTCGAGAATTACTTTTTGATGTCCTAAATGTACCCCATCAAAATTTCCAATGGCTATAACCCCATTCTTATGTCTTTTTTTAATGTTAAGATTTTTATAAATTTTCATTTTACCATTGTAATTGTTTTTGATAAAAATTCACTTTTACATCATATTTTGTTAAAAGATTTTTTAATTCTTGGTCATTGCTAAATTCATTTCTATGAACGCCGTCATAAATTAAAATACAATCTTTATTAAGATTATTTGCACCTTTGATGTCTGTCCTTAAATTATCACCTATTAATAAAACTTTTTCATTATCGTTAAAACACATTTTATAAATTTCTTTATGAGGTTTGCCATAATAAACTACTTTGCCTCCAAGATTTTCAAATATTTTTGCTATATATCCTGCGCAATATTCTTCTTTATCTCCTCTATGTACTGTTAAATCTGGATTAGTGCATATTAGTTTTTTTGATGTATGTTTTAACAAAAAATTTTTGTAATAATCTAAATTTTCTTCATGTTCATCTAAAAAACCAGTACATAATATAAAATCACATTTTTCGATACTCGTTCTACAATCTTTTACGTCTTCAAATATTGAAGTGTCTCTTGGAGGACCAAGATGGTAGAAACTTTTTCCAAATACCTTTTTATTTATTGCTATCATTGCTGCTTCACCAGAAGTTACTACGTTTGAAAGGTATCTTTTATCCATTTTCATTTTTGATAAGAAATCGATTACCTTAGCGCTTGGTCTTGGCGCGTTTGATAAAAATACTATTTTTTTAGAGTGCTTTTTTAAGTTATCAATAGCTTCTATCGCCATGGGATATAAGGTTATGCCGTTATGCATCACACCCCATAAATCTATTACGAAAGTATCGTAGTGGTTATAAATCTCAGCTAGGTGATCTAATTTTTTCAATTTTTTATGTCCCCGTTCAATTTATCAGAAATAAGGGCTTAAAAAACACAGTTTTGGCCTATTTTTAATGCTAATAACCCTTGAAATTTTCTTAAAACACACCATATCAGCCGTACACAAAAATTTATAGGAGAAATACATATGAAATTTAG
>MDSV01012504.1_pt1 | contig 14403 bp, 13 predicted proteins | sample 810851 | NCBI WGS metagenome assembly MDSV01 (sample SAMN05326640, study PRJNA326480) | marine metagenome | isolation source: seawater | place: Atlantic Ocean: North East | collected 2012 | reverse complement strand
CAACATGCTTACCAACAATTTAACGGTTACCAAACTACTACTCAAGGTGTAGCAACTAACCCTCTTGATAATACATATGTTGAAGCGCCGTCTCAAAGTATTAAAGGTACTGGTGTTGGTGAAAGAGTCGGACCAAATCCTTATTACAAGGCAAATTTAGGTAACTCAGCAGAATTTCTGGATTGGTTAATCGATACCCGTATCACCGATACTGAGTCTTCTTTGCTTACTGCCGATTTCACTATGCAAGGTTCACTTGGACAGTTAGCTGGTGGTGAAGCCGCTTGGGCTTTTGGTTACGAAAGAAGAGAATACAACATCAATGTTTCATTAAGATCTGGCTATGATTTGCATGATGGAGCTAAGTATCCTTGTGTATCGCCTACACAAAATGCTGCTGATCCTGAAGCTTGTAGAGCGAGTCCTGTTGGACTTTTTATGTTCTTAGCACCAACTTATGCTGAAGATCAAGATCAAACAACAGATTCTCTATTTACTGAATTTGCTCTTCCTATTGTTGATCAATTTGATATGCAATTGGGCTTAAGATATGAGGATTATGGAAGCAAAGATTCTGTTGATCCTAAAATTGTTATGAGATGGTCTCCAACAGATGAACTTACTTTTAGGTTCACTGGTCAGACTACTTTCAGAGCCCCTCATCCTGACGAAATGTCTCAAACTCAGGTCACTGAACTTTCTTACATTGCTCAGACTGGAGCATTCAAAGCCGTAGATATTTATGGAAGTACAAATCTAGATCCAGAAGAAGCAACTACTTTCAATGTTGGAGTGATTACTGATTTTGGAACTGATAATTGGACAATGACTTTGGATTATTATGACTTTACTATTGATAATCCAATTATTGCTGAAAACTATGCTCAGTTAGCAGCAGCCTTCCAAAAAGGAGATACTGTTCTTGAAGGTGCTACGGATGCGCCTACGGATGCAGAAACTGCTTTAAGTAACGCAGTTGGGCCTCAAATGTATGGGGGTGCATCTGGAGGACAGTGGAATGCTGAAACCAATAACTTTGCATCCAAAGATATCGGAAGAATACGTGCAAGCTTTGTAAATGGTCCTGAAATTCAGACAAATGGACTTGATTTGTTTGTTAAGTATGACACTGACTATGCGAACGGTACCCTTTCGGCTGGTATCGAGGCTAATTGGATTCTGAAATACTCCACAGACTCTTATATAAAAGATTCATTTGCAATTGCAGGCGCATTTGATTGTGCTGGTTTCTTCAACATAAATAATTCATGTCGATCTATGCCAGAATTAAAAGCTAAGGCTTTTATAAATTATGTTGCCGATAAACATAATGTTTATGGTGCTCTTAATCATATAAACGCATATGATGACACAAGAACTGATACGGAAATTCAAGCTCACACTACGTTAGATGCAAACTATACATATAGTTTTTCTGATGAAGCGAGTATGACTTTTTCTGTATACAACTTAACTGACGAAAAGCCGCCGTTCGCCTTCTGGGACATGAGCTATGATCCAAGTACTCATAACCCTCTTGGAAGGAACGTGAAGATTGGTTTTACTTACCTAATGAACTAAGCAAGACTCTGATCGTCAGATAAAAAAACCCCTCTTTCGAGGGGTTTTTTTATTCTGTAAATTTTAATAAATTTTCTTTTAAGAACTTTGCAATTATTGGCTGTGCTTTGACATTTGGGTGAATTCCATCTCTTTGCATTAAAGATTTATCAAGAGCAACATTATTTAACATGAAAGGAATAAGTGAAATTTCTTCTTCTTGAGAGATTTCTTTGAAAACCTCCTCGAAAGCAAGCACATACTTTTGGCCATAATTTGGAGGAATTCTAATTTGCATTAAAAGAGGTAAAGCGCCATTTTCTTTTACTTTTAAAATAATATTTTTTAGATTATTTTTTATTCTTATTGGAGGATAGCCTCTTAAAGCATCATTTCCTCCTAATTCAATCAATACAATATCAGGATTAAATTTATCTAGAGCGGTAGAAATTCTTGAAAGACCACCAATTGTTGTTTCCCCAGAAATACTTGAATTAAAAATTTCTAAAATTTCTTTATCGAATTCGGATTGCATAAGACTTACCCAGTTTTCTGACTCTTTGATGCCATATCCAGCTGAAATACTGTCTCCCAATATCAGAAGCTTCTTAGATTGTGCAGTGATAGAATAAGGAATTAAAAGAAATAAGATCAAAATTATTTTTAGTCTATATTTTTCTAAAATTTTCATTCAATGATTATAGAAGCAAGAAATTTGTCAAAAAAAGTTATTTTCAATGATCAAGAAATAGTCATTCTAGATGATATCAATCTAAAAGTAAGCGCTTCTTCCTCATTAGCAGTTGTTGGTCCATCTGGATCAGGAAAATCGACTTTGTTGGGAATATTAGCGGGTTTGGATTCGCCTTCATCTGGAGAGATATTCATTAATAAAAAACCTCTTCATAACCTACCTGAAGAAGCTAGAGCAAAGATAAGAAAAGATTCAGTGGCTTTTGTTTTTCAAAATTTTGAACTCTTATCGGGACTTAATGCTCTTGAAAATGTCTTGCTTCCCTTGGAGCTTAAGAATAAAACGAACGCAAAAGAAATCGCGGAGAATTATCTAAAAAAAGTTGGCATGGAAAACCGTCTATTGCATTACCCTCAGCAACTTTCTGGAGGAGAACAGCAAAGAGTTGCTATCGCTAGAGCTTTTGCTTGCGAAGCTGAAGTTCTATTTTGTGATGAACCGACAGGAAATTTAGATTCTCGCAATAGCGAACTTATTGCAAATCTCATTTTTAATGCCTTTCAAGAATCTTCTAGTGCTTTGATCGTTGTTACTCATGATCTTGATCTTGCAGATCGATGCGATCAAAAAATAGAGCTTATTGATGGCAAAATTTTATGATGATTATTTCTCTAGCTTCAAAGATTTTTTTTAGAGAACTTAAATCAGGTCAGTTGCTTCTAATGTTTTTATCACTGTCTTTAGCAGTAGGTATTGTTGCCTCGATAACGTTTTTCACGGACCGCTTGGATAGTTCGCTAATGTTTGAATCTAAACAGTTTTTAGGGGGAGACCTTAAATTTGAATCAAGTACCTCCTTGGATGAATCATTATTTCCTGATGGAGATTATTCTTATACGACAGTCTATGAATTTGGTTCGGTCCTCAATTCTGATAAAAACTTTCAACTTGCTTCTATTAAATCAGTTTCTTCACCTTATCCTTTAGTAGGAGAAATAGAAATTCTAAATAGCGATAGCAAACAAATAGTTAGAAAAAATCCACCCGCTATTGGAAAAGTTTGGCTTGATGCTCGTTTGGCAAGTCTTTTAGAAGTTGCTGTTGATGAAATAGTTAGTATTGGTGAGAAGAATTTTTCAGTAAGTGGAATAATTCTATCTGAATCAGATCGAGGAGCAGGATCTTTTGCTTTTGCTCCAAAAGCTATTATGAATTCAGCTGATCTTGAAGAAGCAAATGTTATTCAGCCCGGTTCAAGAGTTAGATATTCCTACACTTTCTTAAGTTCAATTGAAACTATAAAAACATTAGAAACTTTTTTTCAATCGATAAAAAAGCCTGGTGATGAAATAGAAATGCCTAATAACGAAGCAAGTCCATTAGGCAGAGCCATAAAAAGAGCATCCAATTTTTTTCTCCTAGGAGCGTTACTTGCAATAATTTTATCGTCTTTAGCCATAGCAATTTGTTCTCTGCAATTTATTAGAAGGCATGTGGATTATGTTGCAGTATTTAAAGCCCTTGGGCTTGCTCCATCTCAAATCAGAAATACCTATATTTTAGTCTTTGGCTTGATTGCGTTATTTTCATTTTTAACTGGTGTTTTATTTGGCTGGATTGTTCAAATTTCATTTACAGAATTATTAAAAGATTATTTTCCTTCTAATTTGCCACTGCCAGGTTTAGAGCCATACCTAATCTCTTTTATTACAGCATTTTTATGTTTGATTGGTTTTGCATATCCAATGTTAAGAAACCTTTTTGGTCTTGCGCCAAACGTTATCTTAAGAAAATCCGATCGTAATTTGAATTACTTTAGTTCCTCATTTTATGTAATTGGCGGCTTATCTTCTTTTTATGTTCTGCTTATTTTATTTATAAAAGATTTTTCGCTAACAAATATAATTTATTTCTCAATCTTGGGATTTGCAGGAGTTATATTTTCTTTAATATTTGGCATATTTAAATATATAAAACCATTGGGATTAAATCCCCTTAAACCATTCAAAATGCTTGCCTTTGAACTAAGCAGAAGGAAGCTTTTTAATTCCTTACAAATAGTTGCCATGACAGTATCCATTGCATTGTGTTTGGTAGCTTATTCTGCCTCAACTAATTTAATTTCTGCTTGGGAAAGCTCTCTTCCAGAAAATACACCTAACAACCTTCTCTTTAATATTTACGAAGGAGAGAAAAATAATCTAATTGACTTCTTAGATCAAAATCAAATTGATTCTAACTCTGTTTATCCTGTAACTAGTGCAAGATTTCAAAGAAAATCTTCTGGAAAAGAGATTGATCGAACTTTTAATTTTACCTGGATGCAAGAGCTTCCTGTCGGAAACGAAATAGTTGCTGGTAATTGGTTTGAGGATACAGAAAATGGAATTTCAATCTCAACCGAGATTTCAGAAGAATATGATTTACGAATAAATGATGAACTTGTAATAGACATTGCAGGAGAAAAAATTGAAAGTCGCATTCAAAGCATTAGAGAAGTCAATTGGGAAAATTTCAGTCCAAATTTTTTTGCTATTGGCTTTCCTGAAAATTTCAAAAATTTTTCTTCAACTTACATAACCTCTTTTCATATTCCTGAGGAAAAAAAATCTCTTTCTTCAGAATTAATAAAAAATTTTCCAACAATTTCACTAATCTCATTGGATGCAATAATTTCAGAGGTTCAGTCTATTATCTCAAAAGTATCTCAAGCATTAAAACTAATACTGGGACTGACTTTGATAGCCGGTCTATTTTTAATGCTAGCAACAATTCAAGAGAGTTTTAAGCAAAGAGAAAAACAAAATGCCATTCTTAAAACCTTTGGTTTAAATAGAAAAGTTATGCAAAAAAATACCTTTCTAGAGTTTTTAACAATTGGATTTTTTGCTGGGCTGCTTGGTAGCTTTTTAGCTGTAATAACAACCTTTTATATTGAAAAAATAGTCTTCGAAATAAATCCTAAAATCTACTGGGAAGTGATTTTAATTGGAGCAACAAGCTCCCTATTAGTAATTGGAATCATTGCTGCATTATTTTCTTTCTATCTGAATACAAAAACTCCTAAAGATGTTCTGAGAGGTGCTGATGCCTAACTCGAGAAATATTATTGCAATTGGTGGTGGTGGGTTTGGTGCAAATCCTGGACAAGGAATAATTGAGAAATATATTTTGAAACAAACAAAAAAGCAAAATCCAAGAATTTGTTTTATTCCAACCGCCACAGGAGATAATGAGGCTTATAAAGTAAATTTTTACTCCACGTTTAGTAGACTTGACTGTCAGCCATCGCATTTAGACTTTTTTAAAAGAACTCCTGATTTAAATAAATTAATACTCAATCAAGATGCCGTATTTGTTGGTGGAGGAAATACAAAGAGCATGCTGGCTGTTTGGAAAGAATGGGGATTAGATAAAATTCTTAAAAAAGCTTACTTGAATGGCGTAGTAATGAGTGGTGTTAGTGCTGGAGCGATATGTTGGTTTCAAAATGGTATAACTGATTCATGGGCTTCAAATCTAAAAATTATGCCTTGTCTAAATTTCGTGAAGGGTACGTGTTGCCCTCACTATGATGAGGAACCTGAGAGAAAACCTGTTGTTAAAAACTTTCTTCTTAAAAACAAGATCAAAAGTGTTTATGCGGTTGATGGAGGAGCAGCACTACATGTTAAAGACGAAAAAGTTTTTAAATCAGTAATTTTTAAAAAAAATAAGAATAGTTATCTAGTTGAAGTAAAAGAGAAAAAAATAAATGAGAAAAGTTATAAAAAAATAAATCTTATTTAGTAAGATTAATTTGATTTAATTTATTAATTTTGAATTTAAAAATATGAAAAAAGGTTATTGGATTGCTAAAGCTAATGTCGTATTTCCTGAAAAACAGCAAGCCTATGGGAAATTAGCAGAAGAAGTTTTAAAAAAATATAATGGAAAATTTATTGTTCGAGGCGGCCTACAAGAAACAAAAGAAGGGAGGGATTATATGAGAAATGTAGTGGTTGAATTTCCTTCTTATAAAATTGCACTACAGGCCTACGAAAGCAAAGAATATCAAGATGCTTTGAAAGTCCTAGAAGGAGGGGCAAACAGGCTTTATGCTGTTGTAGAGGGAATTTAATACTTAATATTATGTTTTACTTTCTTCTAATTGCTTGGTTAATGGCCTCATATATGGCCTTGTTTTCTTCTAGAATGAAAGACAGTCCTTTAAAGCCCTATGGATGGTCGATATGGTTTGTGGTTACAGTCATAGTTCTAGGTAGTTTAATAAGTGAAACATTAAGGTAAAAAAATGCAAAATAAAGAAAAATTAAAAAAATTTTCTAAGGAATTCTTTGGTGAATCTATGGAATTCTTAAGTCTTAAGTATGTTGAGTCTAAAGAAGATGAAATGATTTTTACATGCCACTTTAAAAAAGAATGTTCTAACCCAATGGGGTTTGTTCAAGGAGGTATGATTACGGCTGCGTTGGATGACGCAACTTCAGCAGCAATGATTTCTGGTTATGAAGAAAAAAAGGCACCTATGACAACAGATTTACATGTCTTGTTTCACAGACCTTTGCCAATAGGTTCAGCGACAATGAGAGTCAAAATTATAAAGCTGGGAAGAAACAGCGCCACCTCTGAAGGTAGAATTTATAATGCAGAAGATAAATTAGTCGCAACCCTTCTTCATACTGCTCAACCAGTAGATACATAAAAAATATTTATTTTCTTAACTTGAAGATTGCTAGCTGATTAATGCTTACACAACACCGTTTTGATTTCTCTTCGAATAAATTTACTTCCACCTCAATAAACTCATGGCCTTTCTTTTCATAAAAATCGATGACTGACATTTCAGCGATTAAGGTTGTCCCTAACGATACAGCTCTATAATTTTGAGATTTTGTTTGAAGGTGAATCCAAGGATTCATAAATGCGTTTCCAGCTAATATCCAGTTAGCACATCCCAAAAGAAAACTTAGATTTGCATAACCAGATTCACTTGGTTGTAAAATTAAAGGCAATTTTTTTTCATCAGAAAGATAAATGAGAGGATCATCCCCGCCCCAATGAAATTTAAATGCTTTGCAGCCCTCTTTTTTGATTTTGTTCCATTCATCGAAGGATGCAACAGGAGCTTTAAAATCTTCTTGAATCAGGAGATCTCCTCTATATTTTGGTTTAGAAGATATATTCTCTAAAATTTTTGATTCTGCATTTGCAATGATTTTTCCATCTTGGTTTTTTATAAATGTGTTTATATGGCCTTCTCTTTGAGTTTTTGATAAAACTTCAAAATTCTCTCCATCATATAAAGGAGAAGTAATTTTACAGTTGGCATATCCTTTCTCTAGCCAATCCATTCCTTGAGAGTCTATGACCGGATGAAGCAAATAGGCTGAAACTGTAACCCCCGGAACAAGCCCACCTTTGAAACCATACTGCCTTGCTAGGTCATCGCTGTGTATTTTATTATCTGAATCTGGTGCTGTATTCAAAGCAGTTGCTTTCCAAGAATTCATAATCAAATTTACTCTTTTAATTTCTTTTGTTGATGATTTATTACAAGTCCCAATGCAATCGGCCAACTACCTAAAACAAATTCACCGACAAAAATCTGGTTAAAGTCAGTCCCATGCGCATATATTGCAACAAGATTAAATATCCCAGCACCAATGTAAATTATCCCAGCTGAAAAAAACCAAACTGGATTTAGGGTAATTACTCCTAAAATGGAAAATAAAAATGTTGCCACAAAGAAAGAGGTGAAATCTCGTAAAAGAGCATTTTGGGCAGCTGAGTTAAGTTCATACAGGGAAAAACCAAATTCTGCAGCTGCGTTTACTGGGGTAAACACCCAATTGAGAACCAAACCTAAAATAAAGTAAGCGTAGAAAACTCCTAAAAATCTAATGATGAAGGTGTAATTTTTTTCTTCTGAAATTAATTTATAAAAAAAGTATCCACCAAAAAAACCTGCTCCCCAGTGCAAGATAGTTCCAATCAAAGTTCTGTTCCCACCTAGTAATTGAGTTTGAAACAATAATTCCACCATTAAAATCAAAGACACTCCAATTGCTGCAGAACCGGCTACAGCATAAAGATACTTACCTCCTAACCTACTGTATCTTGAAATAAGCCCAGCCACGACAAAAGCCACTGTGAAGCCGATACTCACCACTCCTAACAAGACTATTCCTAGCCTTTGAAAATCAAACAAAATAACCTCTAAAGAAGAAAACAAGCCAACAGGCATATCAACAGAGGCAAGCCAAATCAAATTGGATAAAGAGGAAATTGGCGTTATGAGCATAACTGTAAAAAGAGCTGCAGATAGAACAGCGAATGGATACTTTGCTATTTTCATAATTCTTCCGGTAATACTTTAATTAATTTTCCTTTAGGTCCATCTGTAAGAAGATAGATCAGGCCGCTTGGAGAAGATTGAATATTTCTTAATCTAGAATTCAAACTTCCAAAAAGACTTTCTTGAATATCTTTACCGCTTTCGGAAAATGTTACTTTCTTTACATCTTTTGAAACCAAAGCAGTTACCAAGAAACTGTTTTTTAATTCGGGATATTTATTTCCTTCATAAAAAATCATATCGGAAGGAGCAATAGATGGCGTCCAATGCAACAACGGCTGTTGCATGCCATCTTTTTCCGTGAAAGGACTAATCACAGCACCAGAATAATCAATACCATAAGTTATCGCGGGCCAGCCATAATTTAAAGAAGGTTCTATGAGATTCATTTCATCTCCTCCTCGAGGCCCATGTTCATGTTCATAAATTTGTCCATTCTTTGTAACAATCAAGCCTTGCATATTTCTATGCCCATACGAATAGATATCTGGCAAAGCATCCTTAACATTTACAAATGGATTATCTTTGGGGACTGCTCCATCTTTATTTATTCTTATTATTTTTCCAAAATGATTATCCAAAGTTTGAGCTTTTTCACGATGATCAAATCCATCTCCGCTTGCTAGGAGTATGGTGCCATCATCTAAAAACGCAATTTTTGCCCCAATGTGGACAGGAACTCTTCTTGGGGCTTGAGCTTCAAAAATTACTTTATTATTTTCAAGTGAGTCTTCGTTTAATTCAGCAGACATCAAATACAAAGTTGATTTCCCATTTGCGTTACGTGCAGAGTAGCTAAGATAAATAGTTCTATTGGAAGAAAAATCTGGGTCTAGGACAACTTCTGAAAGGCCTCCTTGGCTGCTGTATTGGACTTTTGGAACATTTTTTATATCAACAATTGATCCATTCGAAAAATCTGCGATCTTTATTTTTCCCGGCATCTCGGTATAAATGATTTTATCTTCGCTTAAAAATTCAAAGCTCCAAGCATCATCCAGATCACTAAGAATAGTTTCGAATTTATACTCAGAAAAAAGGCCGGTTGAAAATAGTAAAATTAAAAAAAGGTTTAGTGCTCTCATATTCCCCCTGTATTTAAAAATATATTATAAAAGATAATCCGTTTGGCGCTAAAATAAATCACGGTTTGATTATCATTGGTTTATCATAATTTTATGAATTTTGAACATACTCCAAAGACAAAAGAATTAATTCAAAAAGTTTCTTTGTTCATGGATGAAAATGTTTATCCTGCTGAAGCGAAATACGCTGCCGAGATGAAAGCTTTTCGTGACGCTGGTAACCCCTGGCAGGTCCCAAAAGTTTTAAATGAATTAAAGCAAAAAGCAAAAGATCAAGGTTTGTGGAATTTTTTCTTGCCTGAAAGTGAGAATGGTTTTGGTTTGACTAATTTAGAGTACGCGCCACTTGCAGAAATGATGGGAAAAGTAAGTTTTGCTTCTGAAATATTTAATTGTTCTGCGCCAGATACAGGCAATATGGAAGTCCTTGATAAATTCGGATCAGATTTTCAAAAACAAAGATGGTTACAGCCCCTTTTAGATGGCGAAATCAGATCAGCTTTTGCAATGACAGAGCCCAACGTGGCCTCTTCTGATGCCACCAACATAGAAAGTAGGATAGAAAAGGACGGTGATGAATATGTAATCAATGGAGAAAAATGGTGGACTTCAGGATTTGGAAGGCCTGATTGTAAAGTAATGATTTTTATGGGTGTTACGAACTCGGATAACCCCAAACACCAAAGACAATCTCAGATTTTAATTCCTACAGATGCCAATGGGATTGAAAACCTTAGGATGCTGTCTGTCTATGGTGCAGACCATGCCCCTAACGGTCATGCTCACCTTAAACTTAAAAATGTAAGAGTTCCAAAAGAAAACTTAATTTTAGGAGAAGGTAGAGGTTTTGAGATAGCTCAAGGAAGGCTTGGCCCAGGAAGAATACATCATTGTATGCGAATCATTGGAGTTGCAGAAAGAGCTTTAGACCTTTTGTGCAAACGTTCGCTCAGTAGGAAAGCTTTTGGAAGGCCTCTAGCTGAACTTGGTGGAAATTATGATGTTATAGCAGATTGCAGGATCGAAATTGAAATGTGTAGATTGATGACCTTGAAGGCAGCTCATATGATGGATACTGCAGGAAATAAAATTGCAAAAAGTGAAATTGCTCAGATTAAGGTTGCCACACCTTTGATGGCAACCAGAGTGATTGATAAAGCCATCCAGATTCATGGTGGCGCAGGCGTTTCTCAAGATACGCCTCTCGCGAGTTTATATGCTTCCGTGAGATATTTGAGAATTGGCGATGGTCCTGACGAAGTACATAGACGCACATTAGCGAGATACGAATTGGGCAAACATCAGTCCTTGTAGGTATAATTTATATAATGTTGGCTTTTAAAAATCAAAACTGCGAACTAACTCTCGCTGAGGGTCTGGAGATTTATTTGAGCTATTTGAAAGAAAACAATAAAAAAATTGGTACAGACGGATCAAGTGATGATTATAAAATCTGGCAATGTCATGATTGTACCCATGTCATTTTCGGGAATGGCATAACTTTTGAAGAAGAATCCATTAATGATCTGCATAATCTTATTTTGTGTTCTTATAAGTGGCAAGATTATCTTGCCTACTTTAAAGACCCTTTTTTGAAAAATCATATGAAGTATTTGTGGAAAGAAGTTGGTCTCAAAAAGACAATTATTTCGATGTTTAATATATATAAATCTATTTTTGGAATTTTAAAAATGAGATTTAAAATGAAGAAAAAATGGCCTTTAAAAGTTCCAGACTCTTACTTGGAGAGAAAAATTTGTGATCTTAGAGAAGAGCATGGGATACAAATACTTTCAGAAAATCAAAGACCTAAAAAGTTTATTGAATGGTCTGGAACTATCAAAAATCCTAAATAAAACTTACTCGATAATATGTTGAGTTATCAAAATAAATCCTGCGAACTGACTTTGAAAGAAGGAATTGAAGAATATCGTAGTTATTTAGAAGAAAATAATCGCCATGTTTTGGGTAAAAATTGCTCTGAAGATGAAAAACTTACTATTTTAGGTCATGATGCAACCCATGTGATTTTTGGTTTAGATACTTCTTTAGAAGAAGAAGCAATGCTGGACTGCTGGGTAATTTTTGGTGGAGACGTCTTTAAGGTTATTAAAGAATTTTATAAAGGTTCCTTAAAATTAAAAGAAACAAATGAAAAAGTTTTTGATCTTGTTAAGGAAGTTGGATATCTAAAATACACTTATCTGTACTTAAGAGTGATATTCAAAAAATGGCCAAAGATTTTTTTTAGAACCAGAAAGATGAAAAAATGGAATTATTTATTCTCGCTAGATCTTCTAGATAGCAAAATCTCAAAAATTAGAAAAGACTACAATATAAATATTCTTTCTCCAGACGAGCGCGCGATACAGAAAATTGGTTGGTCAAGAGCCATTTAACCCTGAATTCTTCGTTACATAATGTCTAAAAATTGCTCAAGGAGTTCTTGAAGAGAAATATTGAATGTTTAAAGGGACTGTACAAAATATTTTTATAGAAACCTTGCTGATTTCTTTTCTCCTCAGTTGTGGTGGATCATCTCCTTCGAGTCAACCGCCTAATCCTACATATTCTATAGGTGGCGTCATTAATGGCATGGATAATATTCGTAGTATTGGATTATCTTTAAATTCTGAAAATTTGTCAGTTTCACAAAATGGAAGTTTTTCTTTCAACCAACAATTAATGGAAGGCGATGCATATGAGGTTGATATTGAAAGAGAACCTGCAAGGCAAGATTGCACAATAAAAAATGAAGCAAGTGTTGTAGGACAAAACAATGTGAATGGCATAGAAATAAATTGTTCAAACGATGAGAGTTCTCCTTTGTTTTCTTTAGATCGTCTTCATAAGATTCGCCTCACCATGACCTATGAAGAATGGAGAGCTTTAGAGCTCGATACTCTTCGTTCGAACTATAGTATCAACGATGCCAGTGGACCTGCTTTTTCTTGGACATCTTGGACTCACAGTGAAATCTATCGCCAAGCAGATTTTGATTACTTAGATGATCAGGGAGTTGTCCTTGGTTCTGTTCCAAAAGTAGGTTTTAAAATGCAAGGCAACACAAGTAGGCAGTATCCGGTTGACTATGAAAGTTCTCCGGTTAAGCCTCGTCGATTTAGTTTTGCTATTAAATTTGATGAGAAATTTGATGAGGATGAAAGTGTATACGCATGTATTGATGCTAACGGAACATCAGTATCAGCAGGTCCTGATCTACCTTGTTTAGGAATTATTGGACAGAATATTCCTGAGTATCCAGAAGCAGACGATAGAACATTCATGGGTGTCGAGAAATTAAGATTTCGCTTCAATAGGGATGATCCAAGTTATCAAAGAGAAGTTTTGACGCATCAATTACTTAACAAAATAGGAGTGCCAGTAGCTAGAGCTACCCATGCTCAAGTTGAGTTTGTCATTACAGGTGCCGTCGGGCAAACTTTATATGGTCAAGCTCTTCCTCAGACCTACAACATGGGTGTTTTTATAATGATGGAACAAGTAGATAAACCATTTTTGAAAAGATACTTTGATAAAAATAATTATTTATTCAAAGTTGGGGCGCCTGGAAACTTAGCTGGTCCACCGGTTGTTAAAGCCGATTGTGATCCATATGAAGATAGCGCTCTTTTCTTTAATACAAATTTTTGTGTTATTGGTGTTGAGAAGTCAGATCCGGATTCAGCAGAGGAATGGTTAGGGACTGCAAATTATTTAAATCCAAATTTTGTTAATACTGCCATTAATCAAAATGGTTCTTCCGGTAACGTGTCACAATTTCTTCCTTATAAGCCAACTTATGATCTAAAAACTAAAAAGAAATCCATATCAGATGCAAGAATAGCTTTAAGGGAATTCGCTCAATTTGCACAAACTAATCTTTCTGTGGCAGAGCTAGGACAAAAATTTGATATTCCAGGGTTTATTAAAGCTCAAGCAGCGGAGATTGTTGTGGGCGCGATGGATCATTATGTTCGTGTTGCCAACAATTATTATCTTTACTTTAATGAGCATTCCAATAAATGGGTTTATATGCCCAACGATTTCGACTATACCTTCATTGGTGTGCCGGGGCCTGATTGCAATAATAATCCAACTATAGAACAGTGCACTGCGACTTTAAAAATTGAGGCTTTTACAGACGCCATCGAGATGAGGGTATTTCCATCAGGTAATCATCCAGATTGGGCGGGAAAGCCATACTATTTAAATTACCCGCCGATACTTTGGAATTTAATTTTTAGTGATGAAAGTAATAAGGTTGCTCTATATCAAGAGATTCAAAGTATTCTAAATGGATTTTTCAATTGGTCTATAGTTGGACCTTTGCTTCAGGAAAGAAAGAATCGACTTCATCAAGCAATTGTCACAACTGATGCGGCCATAAGACCAGCCATTTTAGATGGCGGCACTGGATGTGCGGACGTATACAATCCTGAAGAAATAGAAGGAGATGAAACAGGATTCTGCAATCCTGCAAGAGCTTCTATAAAGCGTTTTATTGATGAAAGACGGTTGGTATTGCAACAGGAAATTAATGAAAATTAATCGTAAAGGTGACAAAGAAAATATCTTTAAGAAAACGTAGCTTTAATTTAAGTGGTGGGCCCGGGAGGACTCGAACCTCCGACCAACGGATTATGAGTCCGCTGCTCTAACCAACTGAGCTACAGGCCCTTATGTTTTTAAACATTCTGAGCGAT
>MDSV01211975.1_pt1 | contig 14404 bp, 15 predicted proteins | sample 810851 | NCBI WGS metagenome assembly MDSV01 (sample SAMN05326640, study PRJNA326480) | marine metagenome | isolation source: seawater | place: Atlantic Ocean: North East | collected 2012 | reverse complement strand
GATTTAATATTTCATTAGAGGATGGATGTCAAATGGTATTTGATGCTATTGAAAATGCTTGGGGTGGTGAGCTGTTTGTACCCAAAATACCATCATACAGAATAACAGACGTCGCATCTGCAATATGTCCAGATTGTAAACAGGATGTGGTAGGAATAAGACCTGGTGAAAAGTTACATGAGGAAATGATAACGATTTCTGACTCAATAAATACTTATGATATTGATAAATATTATGTTATTCTTCCACAAAAACCGGTTTTTAACAAGGAGGATTTTATTAAGCATTTTAATGCTAAAATCGTTAAAGAAAATTTCTCATACAATTCTGGTAAAAATAATTCATGGGAAACTATTGAATCCTTGAGAAAATTAGTTAAAAAACATGTTGATCCAAATTTTGATTTAAATTGAAAAATAAGCTTATTTTAGGTACCGTTCAATTTGGTAAGGAATATGGCATCAATAATTTAAACGGAATGCCTTCATTTGAACAAGTACAGGAAATTTTAGAATATGCTTATGAAAAAGGAATTGATACTTTGGATACTGCTGAGGCTTATGGTGTGTCTCAGGATCGAATAGGAAAATTTCATGAAAATTCGGATAAAAAATTTAATATTATAACAAAGTATTCTCCACAAGATAATCTTTTAAGTAAAAATATTTTTGAAAGAGTTGTTGAAAATATTACAAAAATGAAGGTTGATTATTTATATAGTTACATGTTTCATTCGTTTAAAGATTACAAACTATATTTTAACAAATTCAAAGAAGATCTATTAAAATTACGCAAATTAAAAAAAATTAAAAAAATAGGTGTTTCTCTTCATTCAAATGATGACATTTTGCAGGTTATAAAAAATAAAGAAATAGAGCTTATACAATTACCATTTAATTTGCTAGATAATTCATATCAAAGAAAAGATATTTTGAAAATATGCAAAAAAAATGGTTTAGAAATTCATACCAGGTCATCTTTTTTACAAGGTTTATTTTTTAAGGAAATTGAAAACCTAAGTGGAAATTTAATTTATTTAAAGAACGATTTGCAAAAGATTAAACAATTCATTTCAAATGATAAGGACATAAATGAAATTGCTCTTAAATATGTTTATGAAAAAAAATTTATCGATAATATTATAATTGGAGTAGACTCAATTGAACAGTTAAAGTCGAATATTTCCATAGTTGATTATCAGCTATCACCAAAAATCAAATCTATGATTGATAAAATAACTGTCAAAAATGAATTTTATTTAAATCCCTCAAACTGGTAAAATGAATATTGTAGCTATAACTCAAGCAAGAACAGGTTCAAGCAGACTCCCCAATAAAATTATGATGAAAATTAATGGTGATTCACTGTTAAAGATACATGTAAACAGAATCAAGAAATCAAAAAAGATTAATTCTATAATTATAGCAACAACAATCAGCAAAAATGATGACGTCATCGTAAAAGAGGCTGAAAATTTAAATGTAAAATATTACAGAGGAAGCGAATTAGATGTATTAGACAGGTTTTACAATTCGGTAAATAAATTAAAACCAGATTATATCGTAAGACTGACTTCTGACTGTCCTTTAATTGATTGGAATCTTATTGATTTAATTATAGAAAAAACTATATCAGGTAATTATGATTATTGTTCAAATACAATAGAGGACTCGTTTCCTGACGGCCAAGATGTGGAAGTATTTAGTTTTGACAGCTTATTTAAAGCATGGATGAAAGCCAAATTGCCATCCGAAAGGGAGCATGTCACCCCATTTATAAAAAAAAATTCTGATTACTTTGGAAAAAATTTATTTAGCGCTAAAAATATTTTTTCAAAAGATATTAGGTTTAAAGATGTTCGCATCACCGTTGATGAGCTGGATGATTTTAATGTAATCAATTTGTTAATTGATAAATTAGGTTTTTATGATAGTTGGCAAAATTACGCAGAATTATATTTAAATGACGATACTATATATAATATAAATAATTCAATTGTTAGGAATGAGGGTTATATAAAATCCGTTAAGAATGATTTAAAAAAATAATTATGAGAAAAGGTCAAAAATTATACAAAAAAGCAAAAAAACTAATTCCGGGCGGGAACATGCTCCTTTCAAAAAGACCTGAGATGTTTTTACCGGAAAATTGGCCGTCTTATTTTTCTAAAGCAAAAGGTTGTGAGGTTTGGGATTTAGACGGAAATAATTACATAGACATGTCAATTATGGGAATTGGTACAAATTCTTTGGGTTACGGAAATGATTTTATTGATAACTCCATCAAAAATGTAATAAAAACTGGCAACATGAGTACATTTAACTGTCCTGAGGAGGTGTATTTGGCAGAAAAACTAGTTCAGATGAATCCTTGGGCAGATATGGTAAGATTTGCCAGAACTGGAGGTGAGGCTAATTCTATAGCTATAAGAATAGCTAGAGCGGCATGCGGTAAAGATAATATTGCAATTTGTGGATACCATGGTTGGCATGATTGGTATTTATCAGCAAATTTGAACACTGATGATAATCTTTCTGAACATTTGCTTCCTGGATTAAATCCTAAGGGGGTTCCAAAAAATTTGGAAAATTCTGTTTTTCCCTTTAGATATAATGACTACGAAGATTTAGAAAATATTGTAAATAATAATAATATTGGAGTTATAAAAATGGAGGTGATTAGAAATTATGAGCCAAAAAATAATTTTTTACAAAAAGTTAGAAAATTAGCAACTAAAAAGAATATAATTCTAATTTTTGACGAGTGCTCATCTGGTTTTCGTGAAACATTTGGAGGGATTTATCAAAAATATAATGTCGATCCAGATATGATTATGTACGGAAAAACAATCGGAAACGGATATGCTTTAACTGCAGTTTTAGGTAAAAGAAGTATTATGGAATCTGCTCAAAGCACATTTATAAGTAGTACTTTTTGGACAGAAAGAATCGGACCTACTGCCGCATTGGCGACACTAGAATTAATGCAAAAGAAAAAATCATGGAAGATAATTACTAAAACCGGAAAAAAAATGCAGGATGGCTGGTCAAGTATTTCATCAAAATACAATTTAGAAATTAATATTATGGGTATTCCTGCTATGACTACTTACAATTTCAATTCCAAAGATTCACTGAAGTATAAAACTTTCATAACTCAAGAGATGCTTAAAAAAGGTTTCTTAGCTAGTACGGTCTTTTATGCTTGTACCGAACATAAAGATATTCATTTAGAAAAATATTTTAACGTATTGGATGACATATTTCATAAAATATCTAAATGTGAATCTCAAAAATTAAACATCGATGATCTTCTTGAGGGTCCTGTATGTCATTCTGGCTTTAAAAGATTAAATTGATGAAAAGAATTCTTGTAACAGGTGCATCAGGTATGCTTGGTTCTTCGTTGGCAATCGAACTATCAAAAAAATATAAGGTCTTTGGCACAGGATTTTCAAAAATTTCTTTACCAATTGATTATAAAGTATTTGATCTTAAGACGGATTCTTACAAAAAATTAATAGAATGGTCTAATCCTGAAATTATTATTCATTGTGCTGCTTTGACCGACGGAAACTATTGTGAGAATAATTTTAAGGATGCTTTCAATATTAATGCATTTTCAGTGAAAAAATTAATTGAAAACTCAAAAGACAACGTTAAAATAATCTATATATCGACCGATGCTGTTTTTTCATCTAAATTAAATATGGCAAAAGAAATTGATTGTACAGGGGCTGAAAATATTTACGGAAAATCTAAAGAATTAGGAGAGTTTTTCTTAATTAATTCTAAGAGAAATTTTTTAATCTTGAGAACAACTATTGTTGGTTTAAATAATTTTAGGATCAAAGCTGGATTTGTAGAATGGATTATTGACTCTATCAAAAATAAAAAAACAATTACCCTCTTTGATGATGTCATATTTACGCCAATTACTATTTGGGATTTAACAAAAGAAATTATTTATCTTATAGAAAAAAATATAAATATTTCAGAAATTTTTCATATTTGTGGTTCAGAAAATGTTACAAAATATGATTTTGGAATTTGTTTAGCAAAAGAATTAAATTTAGATATTCGGTATATTCAAAAAGGATTAATTAGTAATTTTAAAGAAAGAGCAAAGAGGTCTAATGATCAAACATTAGATTGTTCTTATTATCAAGAAAAACATAAAAGAATATTACCTAAATTAAGTCAAACTATTAAATCAATTAAATTAAATTACAATGTATAGCAAAGAAATAAAAATTGGAAAACATACAATTGGATATAATCATCCAACATACTTTATTGCAGATATTGCAGCTAATCATGATGGGGATTTAGAAAGAGCAAAAAAATTAATTTTCCTAGCAAAAGAGTCAGGAGCAGATGCTGTAAAATTTCAACATCATGATGTTTCTAAATATGTAAGTGATTATGGTTTTAAAAATTTAGGAAATAAATTTAGCCACCAGTCAAAATGGAAAAAATCAATTTTTGAGGTGTATAAAGATGCTGAAGTCCCTCGAAATTGGACTACTGAACTCAAGGAATATTGTGAGAAAATTGATGTCACTTTTTTCACAACCCCATATGACTTGGATACTGTTGATTTTATTAATCCTTATGTGCCAGCATTTAAAATTGGATCCGGTGATGTTGCTTGGCATGCCATGTTAAAAAAGATTGCATCAACAAATAAGCCTGTTATTTTTGCAACTGGTGCAGCTACATTACAAGAGGTTTCAGATGCTGTTTCTATAATAAGCAATTACACCCAAAATTTTATTTTAATGCAGTGTAATACAAATTATACTGGAAGTGATGAAAATTTTAAATACATACATTTAAATGTTTTAAAAACCTACAACACACTCTTTCCTGATGTTATTTTGGGGTTAAGCGATCATACTCACGGAGGTGTAACAGTTTTAGGCTCTGTAGCTTTGGGAGCAAGGGTAATTGAAAAGCATTTCACCGATGACACAAGCAGAGATGGGCCCGATCATCCGTTCTCAATGGATCCTAAATCATGGAAAAAAATGGTAGATGATACTAGATTACTTGAATTAGCCTTAGGAAGTACACTGAAAAAAGTAGAAGAAAATGAATTAGAAACTGTAATTCTGCAAAGAAGATCAATTAGAATTGTTAAGGAAATTAAGATTGGTGATATAATAGAAAAAAGTCATATACAATTTCAAAGACCATGTCCTAAAGATGCTATTTCAGTTAATGATATTGAATCAATTTTGGGAAAAAAATTAATTAAAAAGATTGATCAAGGGGATTATTTAAGAAAGGAACACATACAATGGTAGTATTAGAAAATTTAGGAATAAGGGCTATTGAAAAATCAGATTTGGATTTGATTCAGTCTTGGAGAAATAATGAAGATTTAAGAAAATATTTTAGAGAATATAGGGAATTTTCAATGACTCAAAAAGAAGATTGGTATACGAATATGATTAGTAGTAAAAATTTTGAAATGTTTGTTATAGTTGATTTGGAAAATGATGAAGTTATTGGCGTTACTGGAATTACCTATATTGATTGGCCTAACAGGCACGGTGATGTACATTTTTATATTGGTAAAGATGGTCAGTGGATTGACGAGAAGTATTCTCCCGTAGCAATAAAATTGATTTTAAATTATGGCTTTAAAATATTGAACTTAAATAAACTATGGGCTGAGATATATGAGATTGATTTTAAAAAATTAAATTTTTTTAAATCTTTAGGTTTCCAAATTGATGCAACCCTAAGAGAACATTATTATTATAATGGAAAATATTATAATTCTCATATTTTATCATTACTTAAATCTGAAGCTGATTATGAATAAAATTCTAATAATTGCTGCGCATCCTGATGATGATATTTTGGGTTGTGGTGGTTTAATGTCGAAATACAGAAACCAAATTGAATTTAAGGTTATTTTTATAGCTGAAGGTTCATCATGTAGATTTGATAAAAACGATATCGAAGGGAAAAATATCAAAAAAATAATATCTAAAAGAAATTCATTTGGTATCGAAGCATTAAATTCTTTAGGGGTAAAAAATTATCATTTTTATAATTTACCATGTGGAAGATTAGATCAAGTACCAATAATTGAGATTAACAAAATTATTGAGAAAGAAATAAACAATTTTAAACCTGATACTGTTTTTACTCACTCGTCAAATGACACAAACAATGATCATTTAATAGTACATAGAGCAACACAAATGGCAACAAGACCAGGTGCAAAAACATTTGTTGAAAAGTTGTACACTTATGAAATATTATCTTCAACTGAGTGGAGATTTACAAAAACTTTTTTGCCAAATTATTTCGAATCATTGTCTAAAACTGATGTTGAAAATAAATGGTTAGCCCTAGAAAAATATATTTCAGAAATAAAAAAGTATCCATATCCCAGATCAAGAGAAGGTGTCTTTACGTTGTCTAAATATCGTGGAATTCAAAGTGCCAATAGATTTGCAGAGGCATTTAGATTAATCAGAGAAATAAAAAGATAATAAATGAATATTGCATGTATTACATATAGAGATTGGGCTCTTAAAATATATGATAAACTGAAATTAAATAATTCTAAAAATCACAATTTTTTAATTTTTAGAAACAAAGATGAATTTGACTCTGAAAAATTAGTTGATTTTAAACCTGATCTGATTTTATGGTATGGTTGGAGCTGGTTGGTTGATAATATCTTTGTTGATAAATATACATCCATAATGCTTCACCCAAGTCCATTGCCTAAGTATAGGGGAGGTTCACCAATCCAAAACCAGATTATTAACGGTGAAAAAAATTCAGCAGTTACACTGTTTAAAATGACTAGAAAACTTGACGATGGTGACATTTATAAACAATTACCATTTTCATTGAAGGGTTCATTGGACGATATTTTCAATAGAATAATTAAATTAGGATATAAAGCTACTTTGGAAATAATTAATAATAATTACACTTTAAAAAAACAAATTAATAGTGAAGCCACCTATTATAAAAGACTTCACCCTTCAAATTCAGAAATAACAATGGAAGAAATAAAAAATTCTAGTGCCGAATATCTTTATAATAAAATTAGAATGTTGAATGACCCTTACCCAAACGCATATTTAAAGACTTCTGACAATAAAAAATTGTATTTAATTCAATCAAGATTAGATGATGAAAAATAAAAAAATTACAGCATCCATTGAAGCCAGAATGACCAGTTCAAGACTTCCAGGAAAGGTTTTGATGAATGCCCTAGATGATGGCACATCTATGTTGGAGTTTATGATAAAAAGGGTTAAAAAATCAAAATTAATTGATAAAATAATAATCGCAACCACAAAAAATAAAACTGATCAACCAATAATTGATTTGTGTGAAAAGTTAAAAGTTGATTATTACCGAGGAAGCGAAGAAGATGTTCTACTAAGGGTTTTAGAAGCTCACAAAAAATTTGATTCTGATATTATTGTTGAGTTAACGGGGGATTGTCCATTAATTGACTCAATTATTATGGATGAAATTATTTCTATTTACCTAGAAAATGATTATGACTATGTATCAAATTCTCATGTTAGGAGCTATCCTGATGGTTTCGATGTTCAAGTATTCTCAACTGAATTACTTGATGATGTTTCTAAAAAGACAAATTATGAATATGATAGGGAAAATGTTAGTTCATATTTTTACAGAACAAATGAATTTAATATACATGGGGTCATTGCAAGCAAAGAATTATTTTGGCCTGACTTAAGAGTTACATTAGATGATAAAGGGGATTATTTACTACTAAAAAATATCATAACTACTCTGCACAAACTACATGGCTATAATTTTAAAGCTATTGATGTAGTTAATTATCTTAAAGAAAGTCCTAAGTTGCTGGACCTATTAAAAGATGTACGAATATCAAATGCACCATATCAATATGTCGCAGACGATCCAAGAAAATAAGAGATTTACAGTTACAATTATAGGTCTAGGAAACATTGGATTACTCTATGATTTTGAAAAAACAAAGGATTCTGGAGAATTTTTAACACATACTAGATCTACTTATTATCATAAAAATTTTGAAATTAAATTTTTAATCGACAATGACCAGAGAAAACTAGAATTAGCAAAGAAAAAGTATGGATCTGAAATTAATTATTTTGATAGTCTAAATGAATATTATATCCCAACTGATATCGTAGTACTTTCATCATATCCAGAAATAAATTCATTTTATCTCAATAAACTAAAAAATATTAAAGAAATTAAACTTTTCTTGATCGAAAAACCCTTTTTAATCTGTGATAAAATTCTATCAAAATATAAAGGTATTATTGATAAAACATACATCAATTATTACAGAAAATCTCTACCGTTTTACAAAGAATTAAAAAACAATATTGATAATTACAAGTTTGGGGACATGATTGGCGTAAATATTTTTTATTCAAAAGGATTAAATAACAATGGCTCTCATTTAATCGATTTAATGAACTATTTATTTAAATCAAATTATAATATTAATTCGATAAATATCATAAATTTTAAAAATGATTATTTTGAAGATGACGAATCAATTACTTTCTCCGCTGAATACAACTATAACAATAAGCCTTTCACTACAATCTTTCATGCATTGGATGAAAATAAATTTAGCTTGATTGAATTGGATATTATTTTTGATAAAAAAAGATTTAGAATTTTTGATTTTGGAGGTAAAATCGAAATTTATAATGTTGAGTCAGATAAAACATTTAGTGGTTATAAAAATTTAATTCCATACGAGGTCATGGATTCAAATATAAATTATTATGGAATGTATACTTATGATACTATTTATTCAATATTAAATGGAAGCGAGAAAAACTATTCTACCTTAATAGACGAATCAAAAGTATTTGATTTAAAAAAACATGTACATAAAAAACTTAAAACATTTAAAAAAAAATATTATGAGTAATTCAAAACTTGCCCTGTTTGGTGGTGATAAAACAATTAAAAATAAGTTCAACTCTTACAATTCAATCGGATTTGAAGAAGTCAATGCAGCTAAATCCGTTGTAGAGTCCGGAGTTTTATCAAAATTTTTAGGTTGTTGGGATCCTGATTTTTATGGTGGATCTAAAGTTCAAGAATTTGAAAGAGCTTGGGAAAAATATTTTGGTGTTAAGCACGCTGTCTCTGTTAATTCTTGGACATCGGGTTTAATTGCAGCTATTGGAGCTATAGACATTGAGCCCGGTGATGAAGTAATTGTTTCTCCATGGACTATGTGTGCAAGTGCAACTGCTATACTACATTGGAATGCTATTCCAGTCTTTGCTGACATAGAAAAAGATACATTCAACATTTGTCCCGATTCAGTTTTGAAAAATATAACCAGTCAGACCAAGGCTATATTGGCAATTGATATTTTTGGTCATTCATGTGATTTTGACATATTAAGAAAAATTGCTGATGATCATAATTTAAAATTAATAACTGACACAGCTCAAGCTCCCGGCTCTATGTATAAAGGAAAACTTACTGGTACTCAGTCAGATGTTGGTGGATATAGTTTGAATTATCATAAACACATACACACAGGTGAGGGTGGAGTAATTGTAACAAATGATTATAAGATTTATGAAAAACTTCAACTCATTAGAAATCATGCAGAAGCAGTTGTAAGTGATAAAGGCGTTAAAGACTTAACAAATATGGTAGGTTACAATTTTAGATTAGGTGAAGTAGAGTCCGCCATCGGAATTGAACAGCTGAAAAAAGTTTCAAAATATGTATCTCAAAGACAAAAAATAGCTAAAAAATTAAGTGAAGGACTCAAAGACCTTAAGGGATTAAAAGTTCCGGTTATAAAGAAAGACTGTACACATGCATTTTATATATATGGAATGGTTTTAAACATTGAGTTAATAGGGGTTTCCAGAGAAAAAATTATCAAAGCATTAGAAGCCGAGGGGTTAGAGGGAATAATTGCGGGCTATGCAAATATTCATCTTTTGCCTATTTTTCAAGAGAAAATAGCTTATGGTTCAAAGGGCTTTCCGTGGACATCAGACATCTGTAAAAGAGATGTTAGTTATGATAAAGGAATATGTCCTGTAGCAGAGGAATTGCATGATTCTACTTTTTTAGGATATGAAATGTGTTTACATGATTTATCTGAAAAAGAAGTACAATTGGTAATTAATTCTTTCCAAAAAGTTTGGAATAACTTAGATGTTCTCAGATAAATATTTAAGAAACAATAAAGGAGTTTTTGTTTTCAGTGACCCTGCAGCAGAAAATTCAATATTAGCAATTATAGATATGTTAATTGCTTGCAACAAAATAGCTGGAATTGATTTTTTAGTGTATACCAATTCAATTAGAGATAGTTATTCAACTTACGGAGAAATAATTAATATTGTTGATTTTGAGCAAGAATTAATACAAAATATTTTAAATGATTTCAAACCAAAATATATTTTTACAGGAACATCAACTGAAAACCATGAACATTTGTGGAGAAAAATTTCAATTAAAAAAAATATCAATGTCATTTCATTTATTGACCATTGGACATCATATAATAAAAGATTTATTAAAAAAAATGAAATTATTTATGGAAATCATGTACTTGTAGTTAACGAAATCGCAAAAAAAGAGGCTTTAAAAAAAGGAATCACTGAAAAATTGATTTCAGTCTATGGCAATCCATATTATGAAAAGGTAAAAAGATTTGAGCCTAATGTGTCAAAAGTAAATTTTTTTGAAAGCCTTAATCTTGATTTAAAAAAAAAGTTAATAATATTTGTTTCAGATGACATTAAAAGAAATTTTAAAAATAACACTTTAGGTGAATGTATCTTGGGTTATGATGAGTATATTATTTTGAGAACATTATTAAATAAACTTGCGGAATTACACAAAATAAATAAAGTAAATTTTAATTATTATCAAATATTGATAAAACTACATCCTAAATCAAAAATTGACAAATTTAATCACATTCTTAAAAAGTTTGAATTTATAAAAATCAATATAATAAGAGATTGTGATCCCCTTACTTTAAACTATTTTTCAGATTATGTAATCGGAATGTTTTCAAATATGATAATTGAATCTTTTTTAATGAAAAAAAATATATTAAGAATTCAATTAAATCAGAATGGGGAAGATAAAATCAAATTAAATGGATTAATGGATAAAATAGTTATTAATGAAGACAAATTAGGAGAAAAAATCATCTCTTTTTTAAAAGATTAATATAAAATGCAATGTCAAAAAAAGAAATAAATAATATATTTGAACCAATTTAAACTAAGCTGTAAATTATGAATGAAATATTTGAAAATGAAGATAAAAAACTTTTTTTTCGTGAGGGAAAAATTACTTATTTGAGACCTTTGTTAAAAAGTGATATTCGATCAGAGTATCTAGCATGGTTGAATAACCCTGAACTTAACAAGTATTCGGCTCATTTTAGAACTTGGCCTACCACTGAAAATGATATTCATGATTTTTACAATAACGAACAAAAAGACAATAATAATGTTGTTTTTGCTGCCTGCTGTAAAAAAACAGGAAAACATTTCGGAAACCTTAGCATTAATAATATTGATTGGGTCGGTCGTACTGCTCAGCACAATACTAACATTGGAATAAAGAAATATAGAACAATTCACTATATCGATTGTTTAAATATCCTTCATAAATACGCCTTCGATACACTAAACTTAAATAAACTTACAGGTGGGGCCGAAATTCCAGGAACAATGGATTTTATGAAGAGGTTAGGATATAAAAAAGAAGGTCTTTTGAAAAGACATTTATTTAGAGATGGTGATTACCATGATTTGGTGATCTTTGCGCTCTTTAAAGAAGACTATTTAAAAAAACAAGAATTAAAAAAAGAGAATTAGTTATGAATAATTTAGAAAAATATAATAAAGTATTTTGTGATAGTTTTTCAATATCAGAAAAAGATCTTGAAAATAATTTAGAATATAATAGTATTGAAACATGGGACTCTGTTGGACACATGGGTATGATTGCAGAACTGGAAGATAAGTTTGAAATTATGCTAGACACTGACGATATTATTGACTTTAGTTCCTATGAAATAGGAAAAGATATATTAAAAAAATATGATATAGAAGTTAGCTAGTATGTCTGATAGCAAACAAATGTCCTTCAAAGTACCCGAAATAATGCAATATCAACAGAATAGATATCCTATGCTATTTGTTGATAAAATTACCGAATGTATTCCATTAGAGTCAGCCAAGGGATATAAATTGTTTTCATATAATGAATGGTACTTTCATGGTTATGAATCATCAAATCCGAATGTTTGGAATGCAATTCAAATTGAGGCAATGTCACAGGTTTTTTTGATGACTTTTTTAACATCTGAAAAGGCAAAAGGTCATATCGCAATGAGCAATAAGTTTGATAATGTTCATTTCTTTAGAAAGATAGAAATTGGAGAAAAACTTGAAATTGAAGCTAATCTTAATAGTTTTAGACATGGTATTGCAAAGGGTAATGTGATTGGCTTTGTTAATTCAGAAAAAGCATGTTCAATGGATTGTGTTATTATTGTTCCGGAGTTTTTTGGAAAATTTCAACATGCACTTCCTCAGATTGAACCGGATAAGACTAATTATTTAAATTCAATTTCTGATATTAAAAAAATCAATGAGAAAAGTCATGAATTGACTCTAACTAATTGTGGAATTGAATGGATTAAGAATTGTTTTGAAAATAGCTATCCTTGGCTGTTTTTAGACAAAGTTATTGATATATTGCCTGGAAAATATGTTAGAGTTTTTAAAAATTTTACTTTTAATGAGCACTTTTTTCCATCACATTTTCCAAATGATCCAAATGTGCCAGGTTTCATTCAAATTGAAACCTGTTTTCAAGCTTTTCTTTTAACTTTTTTAAGTATCGATAATAATAAGGGTAAAGAAGTAAAAGATTTGATTATGACAAATATTCGTGTTAAAAGAAAGATAATCCCAGGTGAACAGTTAGAGATTTTTGCTAAACTCAATGCTTTGGAGTCAGGTATTGCAAAAGGTACAGTTCAAAGTTATGTTGATGGAGAGGAGGCTCTTTCTCTTGAAATTTCTTTAGTTATCTTTGAAAAGTCTTAGCAGAATTATAATAATAAATTATTATTTATCTGATAAATAAATTAGTAGCTATAGAAATAGCTAAATTCCAATTGAGTAGATTACACAATAAAATTTTTTTTTAAAACTTTTTTAAAATTATGGAAAAAACAAATAAGATCATAAGAGTTGCGGACTATGTTATGGATACAATACATTCCTTAGGAACTGAACATATTTTTATGGTAACAGGCCGAGGAGCATTATTTTTAACAGATGCGGTAGCGAAACATAAAGGATTAAATGGAATTTGTGTTCATCACGAGCAATCTGCTGCATATGCAGCTGTTGCTTATTCAGAGACATCTGGAAATCCTGGGGCATGTTTGGTTTCAACGGGTTGTGCTGGAACTAATGCTATAACGGGTGTTTTAAATGCTTGGCAGGATGGGGTTCCGTGTATTTTCATTTCAGGTCAAAACAAATTAAATGAAACCTCAAGATTCACTGGAATTCCGATAAGAACTTATGGTCAACAGGAAGCAGATATAATTCCTGTTGTACAATCTATAACAAAATATGCAGTAATGATTACGGATCCTTCGAAAATTGTATATGAGATGGAAAAGTCTATATATTTAGCACAGAATGGAAGAAAAGGGCCTGTTTGGATTGATATCCCTCTTGATGTTCAAAATATGAGAATAAATCCTAACAAACTTGATGGCTATACAATTAAAAATGAGATAAATTATGATCCGAAAGAGGATGATATTCAATACATTGTAGATTCAATTAACAATTCAGAAAGACCTTCAATTTTAATTGGAAGCGCGATTAGGTCATCGGAATCGATAAGTTATTTTGAAAATTTTATAGAAAAGAACCCAATTCCGGTAACATACTCAGGTTCTGCTACTGATACATATGCAGATGATTTCCCAAACTCAATAGGCTCTGTCGGGATTATGGGTTGTACCAGAGCTGGAAATTTCACGGTGCAAAACAGTGATTTATTGTTGGTTTTAGGATCTCGCTTGTCATCAATGACAACTGGTCCGGATATAAAAAAGTTTGCCAGAGAAGCAAAGGTAATTATTGTTGACATTGATTCATTGGAGCACTCTAAAAGTTGTCTCAATATTGACAGACTTGTAATTGGTGATGTGAAGAAAGTTATAATATCTCTCTCTAAGAAAAAAATAAATAATACTTCAAAAAACTGGCTAGACAAGTGTCAGCACTGGAAAAAAATATTTCCAAGATTAGAAGATCACAATAAATCAGAAAAACTTGTTGATTTATATCAAATAGCTG
>MDSV01150382.1_pt1 | contig 14406 bp, 14 predicted proteins | sample 810851 | NCBI WGS metagenome assembly MDSV01 (sample SAMN05326640, study PRJNA326480) | marine metagenome | isolation source: seawater | place: Atlantic Ocean: North East | collected 2012 | reverse complement strand
TGGAAAACTATCAATTAGAACAATCATAAAATGCTTACCAAAAGAATTATTCCTTGTTTGGATGTCAAAGACGGACGTACTGTAAAGGGCGTCAACTTTGTTTCATTACGTGACGCGGGCGATCCCGTAGAGCTGGCGCAACGTTATGCAAACGAAGGCGCAGACGAATTGGTCTTTTTGGATATATCCGCATCGGAAGAAAAACGGAAGACCTTAGCACAACTTGTGCGTGATGTAGCACAGGCCATAGATATTCCATTTACGGTGGGAGGTGGTATTAGCTCTGTGGAAGATGTAGGCATTTTGTTAGAAAACGGTGCAGATAAAGTATCCATTAACTCTGCAGCGGTACGCCGACCAAAACTCATAAGCGAATTGGCAAAGCGTTTTGGCACCCAATGTATCGTTGTCGCTATCGATGCCAAACAAATTGAAGACGAATGGGTGGTTCATTTGGTAGGGGGTAAAGTAACTACGGATAGACAGCTGTTTGATTGGGCTACTGAGGCCGTGGAACGAGGTTCAGGCGAACTGCTCTTTACTTCTATGGACCACGATGGCACCAAGCAAGGATTTGCCAATGCAGCATTAAAAAAATTAAGTGAAATGGTAAGTGTTCCAGTAATTGCATCGGGTGGTGCTGGGAACGTACAGCATTTTATAGATACCTTTACGTATGGAAACGCAGATGCTGCCTTGGCCGCCAGCGTATTTCACTTTAATGAAATAAGTATAACTGAACTAAAATCCGTTTTACGAAATAATAAAATTCACGTACGATGACTATAGATTACAGCAAACACACTGACGGACTGATTCCTGCGATTGTACAAGACGCACAGACAAAGAATGTCCTTATGCTAGGCTACATGAATGCAGATGCCGTTGCCAAAACGCAAGAAAGCAAACAGGTGACGTTTTTTAGCCGCAGCAAAAACCGTTTATGGACAAAAGGGGAGAAAAGCGGTCATTTTTTAGTTTTGGTTGATATGGCGGTAGATTGCGACAAAGATACCCTGCTGATTCAAGCTACGCCAAATGGCCCAACATGCCATACGGGAAGTGATTCATGTTGGAATGAAAAAAACACGCCTAATTACGGTTTTCTATCTGCTTTAGAAAGGATTATTACTGACCGTAAAAACAACCCTACGGAGAAAAGTTATGTGGCAAGTTTATTTGCCAGCGGCATCAATAAAATTGCGCAAAAAGTAGGCGAGGAAGCGATAGAAACTGTGATTGAAGCAACAGACAATGACGAAGACTTATTCCTCAACGAAAGTGCCGATTTGCTCTTTCACCTGCTGATTTTACTACAAGCTAAAGGATATGCACTACAAAATGTGGTGGATGTGTTGGAGAACAGGCAACAGTTATTTAATAGAAAATAGTATATACAGATTTGTATCTTTAAGTCATGCAATTAAATCCAGCGATATTTCGGTTTTTTAAGCAGCTCGCCAAGAACAACAACCGAAAGTGGTTTGAGCAAAATAAATCAGAGTTTAAAGCCTTGGAAACAGAAGTAAAGCAGTTTGGCGAAGCCCTGAAAGACCAACTCAACCAAAACGATAGCATAGACCGTTTTAAGGTATTTCGCATTTATCGTGATGTGCGCTTTTCCAAAGACAAGACGCCGTACAAAACCCATTTTGGACTGACTTGGCACCGCACCAAACCTGAATTTAGAGGCGGCTATTATTTACACCTAAAGCCTGACGATATCTTTTTGGCTTGTGGTTTTTGGGATCCTGCGCCGGCAGACCTTAAACGTATACGTCAAGAAATTGATCTAGACGGAGACGAATACCGAAACCTTATAAATGCACCAGCCTTAAAAAACATGTGGGGTGAACTACAAGGCAATAAAGTTAGAACGTCACCCAAGGGCTTCGCCAAAGACCACCCAGACATCGATTTATTACGTTTAAAGCAGCATATTTTTATGATTCGATACACAGAGGAAGAAGTTACCGCAAGAGATTTTATAAACCGCTTAGACGCTGCCATACAAGCCGTGCGTCCCTTTGTGGATTATATGAGTGCTGTACTCACCACCAATGCAAATGGGGAAAGCTTGGTTTAAGATAATGTGATCAATCAAAAAAAGCTTCGTACATCACTTAGCCAATAACAAAGAATCAATAAATAATTTATATTATAAATACCATGGTTAGGTGGTTTTATGCCTTGCTAGTATATCAAACGTGGTTAACTATTAGTCAAAGCTGTAGTTTAGTACTTATGCTTTGAATGTTTGTTTTTTGACTTATCTAATACAATGCAATAATCGAAAGGCGTTATGTCGTTTAAGAAAATAGGCTTTTGGAACAAGAAGCAGCTTCAAAAGTTAAAAAGAAAACTTAAACGGCTTTAGACAGGTAGTCTGCTAACAATATCTGTACTTGTTCTTGCAGGCGTACAATGACCAAATTCATCATGCGCTTGTTTAGCTTAGAAGAGTTTTGAATGTAGAAACCATATTCGGGTACGGTAAATTGGCCAATCAACATCCCCTTAACAGAGTTTCGAAACTTTTGATCCCTGCAAATGGCTGTTTCAATATATTGCATGCGTTTATCTGTGGAAAGTTCGTAAAACACTCCCTTGTGCTTGTTGGTATAATTCACAAACGCAGCAATGAGTAGGAGGTTTTGTAATTTTAAAACAGGGCGTAGGGTATCGTTTTGAAAACGTTCCTCATCAGACATATTTTCAAAAGTTTGATGTTTTTTAATTTTTGGACGTATTCGCAGCAAATTGTTTTGTCTGTCGTTCATGTAAATTTTTTTTATAGAGTTTAGTATCAAATCTAATTAGTCCATACAAGATAGCATCTATTTAATAATATTTCAACATTAATTAAACTTATGAATTGTTAATAATTTTCGATTATAGTTAACACACCATAATCAATTGTATAATCTTAGTGTGACATGCATTAAAAAATATTAAAAACCTTATTTTTAAATTACCTTTATGAATGATAATTTATATTATGTTAAATTATAATTATTTTATAAATCTCTCTTTTGATTAAAAAAATAATTTAATAATTTCCTTTGTCCGCTTTTAACGACATATTAACATAAATGCTTAATTTTGTGTATAGCATGGTTACTAATCAAATCCCATCAGTTGACCTAAGAGATTTTTTAGGAAAAGACAATGATAAACGTTTGTCTTTTATAAAAAACTTGGGCAGAGCCTACGAGGAAATTGGCTTTGTGGCTTTAAAGGGACATTTTCTGGACAATGATTTGGTTGATGAACTTTACACTCAAGTTCGTTTGTTTTTTAGTCTCCCTGATGAAATAAAAGCCAAATATGAAATTCCAGGACTTGCTGGTCAACGTGGCTACACCTCCTTTGGAAAAGAACATGCTAAAGGAAGAACAGCTGGTGATTTGAAAGAGTTCTTTCATTTTGGACAAAACAATCCACCTACAAATCGAGAAGATTATCCAGAAAACGTACTTGTTTCTGAAAACCCTGCTTTTAATTCTATTGGTCAAAAAACATTTTCAAAACTTGAAAAAACAGGTCTTTTTGTCTTACGAGCTTTGGCACTCTATCTTGGTTTAGAAGAGTTTTATTTTGATAATTATGTCAGAGGTGGTAACAGCATTTTACGAGCCATTCACTATCCACCAATTAAAGAGGAGCCTAAAAAAGCCGAACGCGCAGCAGCTCACGGCGATATCAATCTAATTACATTGCTCATGGGTGCACAAGGGCGTGGCTTACAAGTTCAAAATCATCAAGGAGATTGGATTGATGCCATTGCAGAAGAAGACGAACTTGTCATCAACGTTGGTGATATGCTATCTAGACATACCAATAATAAATTAAAATCAACTATTCACAGAGTTGTCAATCCACATCGATCTTCCTGGGGAAGCTCACGCTTTTCTATCCCCTTCTTCATGCATCCAATTTCTGAAATGAAACTTGATGTACTCCCCCATTGTATTGATGAAGAAAATCCTAAAAAATTTCAAAATATCACTGCTGGTGAATTTTTAGAAGAACGACTTCGCGATCTGGGTTTACGAAAATAATCATGGCAAAGCTCAATAGTCTTTCTGATCTAAAGTTTCTCTTTCCTGAAGCTGAAGGGGCTTACAATCCTGAAACAGAAACCAGAAAACAAAATTTAGAAGCGCACTTTAGCAACAAGGGTCGGGGCGGGAAAACCGTAACTGTCATTAAAGGTTTTGTAGGCAGTTCTAAAGAACTCAAAGCCTTTGAGAAAGAGTTAAAATTATTATGCGCAGTTGGAGGAAGTGTAAAAAGCAATGAAATTATCATTCAGGGAAATTTTAGAGATAAAATCATGGCACACTTACAAAAACAAGGTCACAATGTCAAACGCGTGGGTGGATGAATGCATCAGAGCTCATATTAAATGATGATGGCTCAATTTACCATTTGGGAATTAGGACGGAACATTGTGCACCTTTCATTCTTACTGTTGGCGACCCCGAACGAGTACCAACAGTATCTCAATTTTTTGATTACATTGAGTTTCGCCATCAAAAAAGAGAAATTTGTATTCACACTGGCAAGTTGGGAAATCAATCGGTAAGCGTTATTTCAACTGGCATGGGGACAGACAACATCGATATTATTCTCAATGAAATAGATGCTTTGTTTTCTTTTGACATCAACACAGGAAAACCACTACACACCCATAATCCTCTGACTTTTATTCGCTTGGGTACTTCTGGAGCCATTCAAGCTGATATTGGATTGGATAGTTTAGTTGTTGCAGAAGGGGCTATCGGTTTTGACAACTTGATGCATTATTATGACCCAAAAATGAGTGACCACCCACTTGCTGAAGCACTTCACTTACATATGGGAAACCCTAAAAAAATCAACCATCCCTACTATGCCTTGGGCGATGAAGGATTATTTGCGACTTGTATTGATCTCGGTATGCAACCAGGTGTAACTGCTACGAATGCTGGTTTTTATGCACCGCAAGGACGTCATTTACGGACTCAAAAAGTTGTCGATTATGACAATCATCATTTATCTCAGTTTGAGTATAACAACAGTGTGATCACCAATTTAGATATGGAAACTGCAGGTATTTATGGCTTAAGTCGTGTTTTGGGGCACAAAGCTATTTCAATTTCTGCAATTCTCGCAAATCGTATTAATGGCACATTTTCTGAAAATCCAGATAAGGCTGTTCATGATATGATTGCTGTTGTCACATCTTCAATCAAAGAAGGCAAATTATAGCTACCATTCAATTATTGGCTTTCCATTGGTTGTCAAAAATGCATTGGCCTTACTGAAGTGCTTATTGCCAAACCAAAATCCTCTATTGGCACTCAGTGGAGACGGATGTCCAGAAACAAGGACTAAATGCTTATCTCTATTAATGTGCTTTCCTTTTTGCTTGGCATAGTTCCCCCATAGCATAAAAACCAAACCTGTTTTTTTTGTAGATAGTTTTTCAATTACAGCATCTGTAAAGCTTTCCCATCCTTTATTTTGATGACTACCAGCCTGTCCTTTCCTAACGGTTAGGGTTGCATTGAGCAACAAAACTCCCTGGGATGCCCATCGTAATAAATTCCCACTTTGAGGATATGGTTTTCCAATATCTTGTTGGACTTCTTTAAAGATATTTACAAGCGAAGGTGGGTGTGAAACACCCTCAGGTACAGAAAAACAAAGACCGTTTGCCTGTCCTTCGCCATGGTATGGATCTTGGCCGAGAATAACTACCCTAACATCATCAAACTGACATGAATCAAAGGCATTGAAAATTACTCTTCCTTCAGGAAAACATTTAAATTTATGATATTCTTGACGTACAAATTGGGCAAGTATATTAAAATATGGCTTATCAAATGTATCAGCCAACTGTTCTTGCCATGATTTTATCAGTCTCACCTTCATGAAAAAAACTATTTTTGTCTTAACCAAGATAACAAAAATTGAAATGAAAAAGATTGCACAAAAAACACTCGATGATTTAGAGTTTGGTGTTGTCCTAGAGCAAGCTGCTTTACGTTGTGTTACAGAACAAGGAAAAGAACGGATGATGACAACAACGCCTTTCGTTGATATTGTTGGTGTTAAAAAGGCCTTATTGCGTACAAAAGAATATGCTATTTCATTTTTGGAACAAAAACCCATTCCCAACCACGGCTTTGAAAACGTGATTGAAGAATTATCACTCCTAGACGTCGAAAACAGTAAAATTGAGTTGGTAGGTTTTCAAAAGTTACTGTTACTTGTCGAAACTGCAAATACTATTATTAAATTTTTAAAAAAGAATAAAGACCTTTATCCTAATTTGTTTGATTCTACTTATGGGCAAGTCCCGATTAAAGAAATTCCAACTGAAATAAACCGTGTCATCGATAAGTTTGGAGAAGTCAAAGACCGGGCTTCAAATAATCTTCACATCATTCGCACACAAATGAATAGGGTTCGTTCCAAAATAAGCCAAAGCTTTGGAGCAGCACTAAGCAACTATCAAGGATCTGGATTCCTAGATGATATTAGAGAAACGGTCATGGGTAGCAAACGTGTGTTAGCTGTTAAAGCCATGTATAGACGTAAAGTAAAAGGCGTGATACACGGCAGCAGCAAAACGGGCAGCATTGTATATATAGAACCCCAAACCACTCTAGCCTATACCCAAGAGCTTCAAAATCTAATTTATGACGAAAAAGAAGAAATCGATTTAATTCTGCGTGCACTTACAAATTATATGCGTCCTTTTGTAAATGATTTTAACGAATTCGCCAGTCTGTTAATTTTAATAGATATGCACGCTGCTAAGGCCTATTATGCTAAAGAAATGGACGGAGTAATGCCGATTTTGAGTGATGTACAAGAAATCGATATTAAAAAGGCTTATCACCCCCTACTCTATTTGAGTAACAAGATAAAAATGAATACTACTTTTCCACAAGACATCCATCTTCATACTGAAAATCGTATTGTGGTGATTTCGGGTCCAAACGCAGGTGGAAAGAGTATTACACTCAAGACTGTTGGACTGCTACAATTGATGATGCAAAGTGGGTTTTTACTACCTGTTAACGAAAGCAGCCATATGAGCGTATTTGAACATATACTGACGGATATTGGAGATAATCAGTCTATTGAGAATGAATTGAGTACCTACAGCTACCGATTAAAGAACATGCAACGCTTCTTGAAAAAATGTAATGAAAAAACACTTTTCCTTATAGATGAATTTGGGACAGGTTCTGATCCCGAACTGGGTGGTGCGCTTGCCGAAATATTCCTTGAAGTATTTTATGATCGTAATGCCTTTGGGGTTATCACCACCCACTATTCAAATCTTAAAATACTCGCAAATGAACTTCCGCATATGACAAATGCTAATATGGAATTTGACGGAAGTAACTTACAACCAACCTTTAACTTAGTGACAGGAGAAGCAGGTAGTTCTTTTACATTTGAGGTGGCAGAGAAAAATGGTATCCCATACAGCCTTATCAATAAAGCAAAAAAGAAAATTGAACGGGGTAAAATTCGCTTTGATGCAAGTATCGCCAAGCTTCAAAAGGAGCGTGCCAGCATGAGTAAAACTTCTAAAGTATTGAAAGAAGCTTCAATCAAAAACAAAAAAGAAAACGATAAGCTAGAATTACTTAATGCCAAAGTGAAACACAAACTCGAACGTTATCAAGAGCTTTTTGACCAAGAAAAACGTATGATTGTTCTTGGCAACAAAGTTAACGATGCAGCAGATCAATTTTTTATGACAAACAAGAAGCGTCCACTTATTTCAGAGTTACTGCGAATTGTGGAGACTGAAAATGCAAAACGAAAACGAAAAACAAAAGCAATACACAAAAAAGAACAACAAGAAAAGCGTACAATTAAAAAGGAAGTAGCCGATAAGGTAGTAGTAGTGCGTGAAGAAAAAAAGAAGAAAAAAGCAATCAAACCAAAAGAAAGTTATCGCCCAAAAATTACTTTCCAAATTGGGGATAAGGTACGCATGTTTGATGGAAAGGCCGTTGGAACCATAGACACGCTTGAAAAGAAAAAAGCCATTGTAAATTATGGCATTTTCACCACACAAGTAAACGTAGAAGCGCTTGAATTATTAGAAAGAAAAAGGAAGTGAATAATGATTGTCATTGTGTTATATCAAAACTCTTGATTACCTTAAATTAACATAAGTTCAAATATTTTTGTTTAGAGATTTGAACGTCTGTTTTAATAACTAATTCTAGTAATGATCATTCCGGTTTTTGACTTTTGGCTTGCCAAGTTTACCAAGCCATTTGGCAACCATCAAAGATACTGAGGCGTCTCCTGTGACATTAACTGCAGTACGACACATATCAAGTGGTCTATCGACAGCAAAAATCAATGCCAAACCTGCCTCTGGTATACCTGCTTGAGCCAAAACAATTACCAGCATAACCATGCCAGCACCCGGAACCGCTGCTGAGCCAATAGAAGCTAATGTTGCAGTGGCAATAATACCCAACTGCGCACCAAGGGTTAAATCCATTCCAAAAGTTTGTGCAATAAAAACAGCAGCAACAGCTTGGTATAAGCTCGTACCATCCATATTGATGGTTGCGCCTATGGGCAGTACAAAACTACTTACATCTTCATCAACACCCAAGTGTTCTTGCACACGTTCCATGGTGACAGGAAGTGTAGCAGCTGATGAACTTGTTGAAAACGCTAACAGTTGTGCAGGTGAGATCCCTTTTAGGAAAAAACCAATTTTCTTCCCTGTGATAAGTTGTACTAAAATCAAATAAAATATAGTCATGCAAAGCAAGCCCAACAGTACTGTGATGGTGTATAAACCAAGTGCTTTAAACAAGTCGGCTGATGGCGCTTCGGCAACCAATGCTGCAAGAAGGGCAAATACACCATAGGGTGCAGCAATCATAATCAAATCAATGAGCTTAAGTATGATTTCATTTAGTGCATCAAAAAAATCTTTAACATAATGAGATTTTTTCGGTGGAATAAGCACAATGCCTATTCCAAAAAATATTGCGAAGAAAATTACCTGCAACATATTGCCATTGTCTTGCATTGCAGCAAAAATATTAGACGGAACCAAATCCACAAGTGCTTGCAAGGGGCCTGCTTCTTTTTGAGCTGCAGCAACAGATTGTTTGGCCGCTGCATCAGAAGCATAAACAGAAAGCAGTTCAGTTCTAGTTTCATCAGAAATGGTATTGCCAGGTTTAATTATATTAACAATGCTTAAACCAATAGTAACAGCAGTAATAGTTGTGAGTAAATACAACCCGATGGTACGCCCTCCCATACTGGAAAGCTTTGTAATGTCTTTTAAGTCTGATACTCCTTTAATTAATGAAGCCAATATCAAGGGTACTGCGATAAGTTTAAGTACATTAATAAAAATAGTGCCAAATGGTTTTATCCAATGCATTACCAAACCCTTACCCCACTCAAATTGACTAATTAGCAAACCAAAGGTAACACCAAGAAGCATTCCTAGTAAAATTTTCAAGTGCAGGGGCAGTTTTTTCATGTTTTATATTTTGGCGTTTTTATTTCGAAGACTAAAATCAGCCAATACCAAAGCAGCCATGGCCTCAACTATAGGAACGGCACGAGGTACTACACAAGGATCGTGTCTGCCCTTACCATCAATAAAAACCTTATCTCCTTTTTTGTCAATGGTTTCTTGAGTCTGCATAATGGTTGCAACAGGCTTAAAAGCTACATTAAAATAAATGTCCATACCATTGCTTATACCCCCTTGAACACCACCTGAATAGTTGGTTTTGGTTGTACCATCTTCGTTGTATAAATCGTTATGTACACTTCCTTTTTTTGTAGCACCGAAAAAGCCACTACCATATTCAAATCCCTTAACGGCATTAATCGAAAGCATGGCTTGTCCAAGGGATGCATGAAGCTTATCAAAAACAGGTTCGCCCAAACCGATGGGAACATTTTTGATGATACAAGTAACCACACCCCCAACAGTATCTCCATCTTTACGAACTTGCTTTATATAGGCTTCCATTTTAGCTGCAACTAATTGATCTGGACAACGTACGGGATTAGTTTCAATATTAGAAAAATTATGTGTGTTTTGTGGGTTTTCAATCGACAACTCCCCTACCGCAGAAACAAAAGCATGAATACTTATCGGAGCAATAAATTGTTTGGCAATACTACCTGCCACCACGCGGGCGGCGGTTTCACGTGCCGAACTTCTTCCGCCACCACGATAATCCCTTACGCCATATTTTTTATCATAAACATAATCGGCATGTGAAGGTCGGTAACTGTCTTTAATATGGCTGTAATCTTTTGATTTTTGATTGGTATTCACAATGGTAAATCCGATCGGCGTACCAGTAGTCAAACCCTCAAATACACCTGAGTGAATAGCAACTGTATCGGGCTCTTTTCGCTGAGTTACAATAGTAGATTGTCCGGGTCTACGCCTATCTAAGTCTTCTTGAATTGCCGCAACATCAATTGCGACACCTGCTGGACAGCCTTCAATAACACCACCCAAGGCTGCTCCATGCGACTCACCATAGGTTGTTAAGCTAAATATTTTTCCAAAAGTATTTCCTGCCATTAAAAAAATTTTTTCAAAAGTACGAATATATACAGTCAACGTAAAACAACTCTACAGAATTGTATTACAATATATTGGACGGTTAAAGTAAATCAGTAATTCAAATTCCTTTTTCTTAAATTTGCGAAAATATTATTTCCATGCGAAATCATTTCTTATTAATACTACTTATACTTTTTGTTTCATGTCAATCGTCCTCAGGTGATTATACTATAAATATTTCTGCTGATGTAGAAGATAATCACCAAATATTTCTTGTCAACTTTGATGAAAGCAATAAGCCCAACGTTATTGATACTCTCTTCGTAAAAGATGGTTTAACTTCTTATAACGGTATTTCGAAATTACCAGATTACCAATCTTTATGGGTAAACGGAGTAAGAGGATCTGTACCAATCTTTGTAGAGCCAGGAGAAATTACAGTTGAACTTTATAAAGACAGTATTCAAGCTTCAAAAGTGAGCGGAACTAAAACAAACCTAGCCTTTAAACGTTACATTGACGATATCAATCCATTATTTAAATCATTTTATGAAATTCAAAATGAAATGCGTAACGCGATGATTTCTCGTGACAGCTTAGCATACAAAGATTTAGAAGATCAATTAAAAGAAATGCAAGCCAAGTTTAACTACTTCCAAATTGAGTATGCGAAATCAAATCCAGACTCATATGTTTCAGCAATGGTATTGATACAATTGGTCATGAACAAAGTAATTGATAATGAAGCAGCATATAAAATTTATAATGGCTTCAGCAAAAACATCAAAAAAACAAAATCGGCTGTAAAGATTTATGAGCTGGTAGCTCCAAAAAAAGCTAAAGAAACAAAAGAGAACTCCAAAGATGGCGAAGTCAATGTTGGGGATAAAGCACCTGACTTTTCTGCACCTAACCACAATAATATTGCAGTTTCATTAAACAAATCACTTGGCAAATTGACTCTTTTAGATTTTTGGGCATCTTGGTGTGGCCCTTGTCGAATTGATAGTCCAAATCTTGTCAACGTACATAACAAATATAAAGATAAAGGCCTGGCTATAGTAGGTATATCACTTGACATACAAGAGAAGTCATGGAAAAAAGCCATTATTAACGATCGTCTCGATTGGACACAGGTATCGCATTTGAAGCGTTGGGATGATCCTATTGCCTCTATGTATGGAGTTAATTCTATTCCTCAACTTTTTTTATTGGACGAAAATGGAGTAGTAATAGCCAAGGAACGACATGCAGTAGATTTCATTCCTTTTATCGAAAAAATATTGCTTTAAAGCATATTCACCTATTTTAGGCTTAATGGAGCGACTCACTTTTATTATCACATTTCCTTTTTTGTTGCTTATTTCATGGATGCCATTTGGAATATTATATTTATTCTCTGACATACTTTACTATTTACTTTATCATGTGGCTGGCTATCGTAAAAATGTAGTCCGTGAAAACATCAAGCTTTCTGGACTAGTTAAAACAAAAAAAGAAGCACTAGCTATTGAAAGAAAGTTTTATCGCTATTTATGTGATTTGTTTTTGGAAATTATCAAAGTAAAGGGAATGTCAAAAAATGCCATGATGCGTCGCTTTAAATTAACAAATCCCTCTATGTTAAAAGATTTCGCAAGAATGAATAAGTCTGTTTTTGTAATGGCAGGGCATTACGGAAATTTTGAATGGCTGTTGTCATTAGGACATCACACCCCACACACCGCACACGGAATTTATGCACCATTGCAAAACCCCTATTTTGACAAATATTTAAAAAAGGTACGATCCTTACACGGATCTTTTCTTATATCAAGGAAAAAGTTTCGTGAGCAATTTACTAATATGCAACATAGAAAAGAATTAACAGTTATTGGTTTTGCAGCAGATCAATCACCACAAGACAAAAAAAAGAATTACTTCCGCGACTTTTTTGGTCACGAAGTCCCTGTATTTACTGGTGCCGAACGACTAGGTAAAACGTTCGATGTACCTATTTTAATGGCAAAAGTTAGACGTATTAAAAGAGGTTATTACGAAACAACATTAAACATATTAGCCGAAAATCCTAGGACTCTCCCCGACTATGCAATTACAGACTTTTTTTACGAACAATTGGAAGCTTTAATAAAAGAAGATCCATCTTTGTACTTTTGGTCACACAATCGTTTTAAACTGATGCGACAAACTCAGCAATAATCGCTTCTATTTTTTCGATTTTTGCTTTTATTTTATCTTGCGATTTTGCTTCAGCATACAATCTTATGATTGGTTCCGTATTAGATTTTCGTAAGTGAATCCAGGAATCATCAAAATCAATTTTAACTCCGTCAATTGTAGTTACACGTGCATCTTCAAAACTAGTTGCAATAGTATCAAGCAATGCATCTGCGTTCCAAGAAGATGAGAGATCAATTTTCTTTTTATACATTACATAAGAAGTATAGCGCTCTTTGAGTTTAGATACTCTAATATTTTCATTTGCTATATGAGACAAAAAAAGAGCAATACCGACTAGAGCATCTCGACCGTAGTGTAGTGCAGGAAGAATTACTCCACCATTACCTTCACCGCCGATAAGTGCTTTGACCTCTTTCATTTTGCTAACAACGTGTAACTCACCTATTGCACTTGCGTGATAATTAACATTATAATCGTTTGCTAAATCAGCAAGTGCCCTTGAAGATGATAAATTAGATACAATAGGACCCTTTTCTGCTTTAAGAATATAATCAGCACAGGCAACAAGAGTGTATTCTTCACCAAAAAAGAGGCCATTTTCATCAATAAAAACAAGACGATCTACATCAGGATCAACAGCTATTCCCAAATCTGCACGTTGAGCAGTTACCTCATTTGATAAATCGGAGAGGTGTTCTTCAAGTGGTTCTGGATTGTGTGGAAATTCACCGTTTGGTGTACAATAAATTTTATGCACTTTTACCCCTAGCTGCTCCAGCAACAAAGGCACAGCGATACCCCCAGATGAATTAACACCATCGACAACTACACTAAATCCTGCTGATTTAATAGCTGAAACATTTACCTGTGGAAGGCTAATAATCGAATCAATGTGTGCTGAGATTGCATCACTAACTATACTAATTTTTCCTAGTCCATCTACTCCAACAAAATCAAACGATTGTTCTTTTACATATTGCATAAGTTGAACTCCTTCATCAACATTGATAAATTCGCCTTTGTTATTTAATAATTTTAACGCATTCCAATGCTTGGGATTGTGACTGGCTGTAATGACTATACCACCCTGTGCTTGTTTACGAACCACTTCCATTTCAACAGTAGGAGTGGTAGAAAGGCCAATATCAATCACATCTATTCCAAGACCAACAAGAGTCATTTGTACCAGTGACTGAACCATTGGACCGGAAATTCGTGCATCACGACCTACAACTACTGTTACTGACCTATGTTTAATTTTTAACCAGCTTCCGTAAGCTGCAGCAAAAGCAACTACATTAATTGGTGTAAGATTGTTATTAATTTCTCCACCGATAGTGCCACGAATACCCGAAACGGATGCAATTAAAGTCATTCTTTTATTTTGTCAAATATAAGCATACATGCGCACATGAATTATTTAGCTCTCTTAGTCTTACCATAAATAGTAATTGGCTTACTTTTAGGTAATTTTATATATGATCATGAAATTATAAAGACTTGTATTTATTTACAGTTTTTTACATTGTTTTAAATAAATAGCTAATCGCTTAGGCATCTATGACCTGCAAATCAGTGTAAAACCACTTAAATATAATTTCACTTTTTCAAGCAAAATTCTTAAAATTTTAAACTGAATT
>MDSV01163107.1_pt1 | contig 14409 bp, 12 predicted proteins | sample 810851 | NCBI WGS metagenome assembly MDSV01 (sample SAMN05326640, study PRJNA326480) | marine metagenome | isolation source: seawater | place: Atlantic Ocean: North East | collected 2012 | reverse complement strand
TCTTACCAGAAGAAATAGAAATGTGGAATAAAATTAAGAATCTTGGCTTTATTGATTCATGGCGAGAGCAAAACCCTACAGAAGGATCAATATATTCATGGTTCGATTACCGTTCAAGAATGTTTGATGATAATCCTAAAAGAGGTTTGAGAATAGATCATATTCTAATATCAGAAAACCTTTCTAAATCCTTGTTGGATACTGGAATTGATTATAAAGCAAGGAGTATGGAGAAACCCTCAGATCATTGCCCTGTTTGGATAACCCTTAAATAAATAAAATGGACTATAACAATTTTATCTCTACCTCAACAGGGAGTAAATTGGTATTAAAAGATGCTAGTCTTGAATCTAAAAATGGGGAAAATATTCAGATAATTGATAAAATTCCAAGATTTACTCAAGATGATGGCTATACTTCAGCATTTGGACGGCAATGGAAACTCTACAGCAAAGTTCAATTAGATTCTCAAAATGGGACAAGTATCTCTGAAAACAGGGTAAGCATAGCTTTGGGAAAATCACTAGATTCAATAAGAGGTCTTAAAATAATTGAAGCAGGATCAGGTGCTGGCCGTTTTACTGAGATACTTTTAAAATATGGTGCAAAAGTATATTCATTTGATTTAAGTGAGGCTGTTGAAGCAAATTTAAAGAACAATGCAGGCAATCCAAATCTAACGATATTTCAGGCAGACATTGAAAAAATACCTTTTGAGGATAATTTTTTTGATATTTCTCTGTGCCTTGGAGTAATGCAGCATACCAGAGATACAGAAGAAAGTTTAAGTGAATTAACGCGAGTTACTAAAAAAAATGGGATGATTTTATTTGATCACTATCAAAAACATATTGGTCAATATCTTTCAATGTACCTGTTTTACTGGATTATCATCAAAAATATGCCTGCCTCAGTTCAAAATAGAATTACCACATCATTAACAAAAGCCTTCTTTCCAATTCATTGGTTTTTTAGAAAAAATAGATTTATACAGTTTATCCTAAGACGAATAAGCCCAATTAGCTTTTATTATGGGATATTTGATTTAACTAAAGATCAGCATTTTGAAGTCTCATTGCTTGATACTCATGATAAAAATACCGATCACTTCAAAAGAATGATTACTGAAAAACAATTATCCAAAATAATTAAAAAATTTAATTTTAAATCTTTTAAAATTTTTAAAGGTGGCACTGGGCTTCAGTGCATCATATATAAATAAAATTAATCTCTCTTGGATACAAAAAAACTTTTTAAAAGTTCAACACTTTCCTGACGGAGAATTCCATACTCATAATTAACTCGATGATTGAGATACTTCTTTTCTAAAAAATTATCTACCGAAATTATTGAACCTGTTTTTGGTTCTGGCGCAGCAAAATATAAATTTTTTATTCTGGCATCCACAATAGCCTTTGCGCACATATGACAAGGCTCAAGAGTTACATAAATTTCACATCCTTTAAGCCTATAGTTTTTGATTGTTTGACTTGCATTATTTATTGCAAGGATCTCAGCATGAGAAGAAACTGAATTTGTGCTTACAACTTGATTAAATCCTTTGCCGATAATCTTTCCATCTTTAACTACGACTGCGCCAACTGGAACTTCGTTCTCTTGAAATGCAGTATTAGCTAAATCCATTGCAATAGCCATGAATTTTTCTATACACATTTAAATAAGTCCTATCGTTGAATTATTTTATTTAAAGAAATGACGCCCATTCTTCAAGCGGCCTTCTTTCTGACTTAAGTGCATTTATTGGATCTGATGTATCTTCATAGCCAATACTCATTCCGCAAAATAAAATATCATTTGAATCTGCTTTAACAAACTCTGAAACACTCTCATGTTTCATAGACCAAGCTTCTTGAGCGCAAGTATCTAAACCTGCTTCTTTTGCAAGCAACATAAATGTTTGTAAAAACATCCCTAAATCAGACCACTGAGGTGAGCCCATATCTCTATCAATGAAGCAAAAAAAAGCGCATGGAGCTCCAAAAAAGATAAAATTTTGCATGATCTGAGAAAAACGAGCCTCCTTGTCCTCCCTAGAAATTCCCAATAATTCATACATTTGCTCTCCCAATTCATAACGAGAAGTTCTATATGGTTCTTTTAAGTTAGAAGGATAGATCTCATAAGCTGGCTGCTCAGGTTTAGTCCATTTACTTTGAAATTCTAAGAAGTCTGACATTGATTTATCATTAATAACAAATATTTTCCATGGTTGAAGATTTCCTCCAGAAGCAGCACGAGAGGCTTTGCTTAATAATTCAGATACTAATTTATTAGAGACAGGTTTTGCTAAAAACTTTCTTACTGATTTTCGAGATTTTACTGCCTCAGAAACATTCATACTAATTTTTGTTTACCATTTTAATTAAAAATTTATTATTGCTTAGTAAATTTTCGGTTAAATCATAATCTTGTATTTTTCCATTTTTTAAAACACACGTTTTATCAAAATATTCTAGCAAAGAGCTTTTATGTGAAATAGCTATAATCATTTTATACTTTAAGTTGGAAATATTGCTCATCAAATCAATTTCTAATTGTCTATCCATTGAATTAGTTGCTTCATCTAAAACTAATATATCTCTTTTTTTAAAAAAAGCTCTAGCAAATCCAACACACTGTTTTTGACCTCCTGATAAAACTTGATTTGATTCAGAAATTATTGTGTCCAACCCATTAGGCAGTTTATCAACAACTTCATCTAATTTTGATAGAGATAAAACCCTTTGAAAAAAATCTTCATTGTTATTTGTAAGGTTTGTTCCGAATAAAATATTCTCTCTAAGAGAGCCCTCAATTAGAAGCACTTTTTGAGGGACAAATGCAAAGTTTTTTCTTATGGAAGCTCTATCCTTCATATTAATTTCTGTTTTATCAAAGATAATTTGACCCGATTGAGGAAATGTAAATCCAAGAATTAAATCGAGCAGAGTTGATTTGCCTGAGCCACTTGGACCAACAATTAAAATTTTTTCATCACAATAAAACTTAAGACTAATATCTTCTAATGTGGGTCGATCGTCACCATAATTAAAACGAACATTCTGCAAGGTAATTGAATGATCTAGGGGAATATCTAAATTATCTTGATTAGTCTCAAAAGATTCAAGAGCTTGAAAAATATCGAATACATTTGAGAGTTGGAGTTGTCTAAAAATAATTTCGTAATAAAAATAATAAATATTTTGGAATGAGGGCAAGACTTTTAAACCAGCTAAACCAAAAACAGAGATTGAAGCAAAGACTTTCTGACTATCAAATTCAGAGGCAGAAAAAAATGCAATTACTAGAACTAATATTATTAATATAACTGAATCTATTAAGAATCTGGGAATTTGAGAATAAAAGGCATTATGTGCCTCAGCATAAACAAGATTTGAATCTGATTTCTTAAAATTTGATATAAATTTAGATTTTGCATCATAAAAAATTATTTCCTTCACTGAGCTAAATATATTATTTAATATCTTTAGAGATTCATTCATCATTTTTGAAGTATTGGCACCATGTTTTTTTATAAGAGGGCTTATTAAAAAAGTAATGAGTGTATATGAAATTAATAAAATGGATATTACCAGCAAAGTCAAAGTAGGATCATAGACAAATAATCCAGCAACAATAAAGAAACACAAAATTAATCTACTGAAAAGATGAAGGCTAAAAATTATGACGAAGCCTACTTGGCGGCCATCATTAATAATTTTTGATACTTGTTCGGAAGTTTTAATATGAGCTAAATTTAGCCAATCCTCTTCAAGATAATAATTGAGTATTTTTTGACGAATTCTGCTACCAATGAATTGTCCTGAAACATTTAAAGATCTAATGATTAGCACAGAAGCTATTAATGTAATAATTGAATATAAAACAACAAAAGTACAAAATACCAAAGTGTAATGAATTGAAGAAAGATTCAAAAATGCCATAAATGATGGCATAAAATCAATTGACCCAATAGCATCATTTAAATTTTCAATGTTGATTAGCAAAAAAGAAATTAAGCCAAGGCCAAAAACCTCCATAACTGCAACAATTGTCAATAATATGCTGAGTCTACCAATTCTAAATAAATCTTCAGACGGGAGGATAAAATATAATTTTTTTAAGAACAATGGCACTATGTTAATTATATATTGTTTGATGTATTAAAATTAAGAACTACATCAATAATTTTTAAACCTGCATTTTAAAATTTTGCTTAAACTAGGTTACATGAATTAATGATAATAAAATAATATAAATGAACTCAGAAAAATTATGCTTTGTAGTTAATGATATAGAATTTTTTTTATCTCATAGAATTGATCTTGCCAAGAAACTATCACAGTCTTATAAAATACACTTAATCTGTAACCTTAAAAATACCTCTTCTGATTACTTAAAGTCTATTGCAGAAAATGAGTTTGTAACTCATCAGATTTCTCCAAGAAATAAATCTTTTTTTATATACGGTTATATTAAATATTTAGTTAATTTAAAAAGATTATTAAATAAAATAAATCCTGATTATATTTTATTTGTCACTATTGAGTTAAGTTTCCTAGGTGCAATTATTCATCATTTCATTAACATAAAAAAATCTTTATTCTTAATTACTGGATTGGGACCCTTCTTTAATAAAAAAAGAATGAAGTATAGATTAATGAAAATAGCTCAAAAATTAGTTTTCTCTTCTTTAAAATTCAAAAAAAACTATCTTTTTATTTTTCAAAATCCAGATGATTTAAAATTATTTACTTCCCAAAATTTCGTTGAGCAATCTAATACCTTAATGATAAGAGGTAATGGAATTAATCTAGAGTATTACTCTTTTTTGGAGAGAAAATTTGAAAAACAACTAACTTTTTTATTTGCATCAAGATTAGTAAAATCAAAGGGAATAATTGAGTTTATAAATGCATCAAAAATCATATTAAAAAAATATCCATCAACAAAATTTATAATTGCGGGTAAACATGATGATGCTGATCCAGAATCAATTGATTTTAAAAAATTTAAAAATTCTATTTTAGATACTTCTATTTCTTACCTTGGCTGCTTGTCACAAGAAAGTCTTAAAGAATATTTTTATAAATCTTCAATATTTATTATGCCTTCATATGGAGAGGGTCTTCCAAAGGTTGTCTTAGAAGCAGCTGCAACGGGTATGCCTATAATTGCAACAAATGTTAATGGATGCAGGGAGTGCGTTCGCTCTGGATACAATGGTTTTTTAGTTCAACCAATGAATCAAGAAGATCTTGCCAAGGCTATGGAGGCCTGTATTTTAAACACTTTAAATCTTACACAGTTAAGTAAAAATTCATATGAGATGATAAAAAATCATTACTCTCTTGAATTAATTGCCGAAGAATATTTTAAAGCATTAAATTAATTGAAATTTGGTGAGAATCGTTCGACCCAACACATAAAAAATATTATTGCCGCAATTCGCTCTCCGTTATTTCTATAGGTATTAGATGATCTTAAAAGCTTGTAAATATATTCTTTATTGAAAATATTTGAATCTGAATCTGAGACCTTTTGATAGAAATAATCCATCCAAATAGGGTCATTTAATAAGTGATTTATAGGAATAGAGAAACCCTGTTTTCTATTAAAATCAAAATTTTTTGGAAGGATTTTAGCTGCAAGCATTTTTAACAGTATCTTTCTGCGATCACTATGAACCTTGAGATGAGATGGAACCTCTAAAAAAGCAAACTCTATTATTCTTTTATCTAAAAATGGAGAACGAATTTCTAAAGAATTTGACATGCTTGCTCTATCAATTTTAACCAAAAGATCTGACTTAAGATAATTAGAAAAATCATGATAAGTGCTACTTGTGATAATGTTATTTACAGGAATAATAGGATTTAAAACAAAATCTTTGCTCTGATTGGAAAGATATACTCTCTCATTAAAAATTCTTTTTACTTCATTTAAATTATAAAACTCAGCAATATTAGGATAGTAGTTAGTGAAATCATTTCCTAAAAACTCTAGTGTTTTTTTACCTCTCATGCCAATTGGAAGAAATGACTGAAAAAAATTACTTAAACTTCTTCTAATTGTGTGAGGTATAAATGAATACTTTCCATGCAGTTTTAGAAACTTATTATAATGAGGGTATCCTCCAAATAACTCATCCCCCCCATCTCCTCCAATAGCAACTTTACTGTATTTAGAAACTGCATTTGATAGCAAAAATGTTGGTATCATTGAAGTATCAAATATTGGATCATCATAATATTCTGATAATTTCTCAAACATAGAAGGATCTAAATTTGATGACTCGATTTCATGGTGGTTACAATCAAAATAGTCTGCAATAAGCTTGGCATGCTTAGACTCATTAAATTCATGATAATCCTCAAAAGAAACATTAAAAGTATTAAGATTTCTATGGTTTCTTGATCCCAAAGCTACTAGGACACTTGAATCTATGCCGCCAGAAAGCAGCATCCCCACCGGAACATCTGCATTGAGCTGAAGATCAATTGATTCTTCTAATAAATTCTCTAATTTATTTATCAAATGCTCCTCATTGCATGATTTTTTTTTGGGGTTATCAATAATTTTTTTTTCAAGATCCCAATATTTATTTTTTGATAGTTGACCATCATCGAGACTGTATTCCAAGAATTCAGATGCATCTAATTTACTTATTTGTGAAAAAATTGATTTAGTGGATGGGCTATAACCTTTACTAAAAAGATAATAAAGGCTTTCCTTGTCAATATCTTTATTTAATAGATCCAATTCAAGCAAGGGCTTTATTTCAGAGGCAAAACAAAATAATCTATCTGTTCTTGAGTAAAAGAGTGGTTTTTCACCAACTCTATCTCTTGCGAGGATAATTTTATTTTTTACTTCGTCAATAATTGCTATTGCGAACATACCTTGCAGCCTTGTAAAAACTTTTACTCCCCATTCAGAATACCCTTTATAAATAACTTCAGTATCTGAACTGGTTTCAAATGAATGGCCTAATAATAGAAGATCCTCCTTCAAAGATAAATAATTATAAATTTCTCCATTAAAAACAATTGTAAATTTGGCATTTTTGTCTTTAAAGGGTTGATTAGATCGATCTGAAAGATCAAGGATTGATAGTCTCTTATGTGCAACTGCTATATTGCGATCTTTGCTGCTCCAAAAACCGGTATGGTCGGGCCCTCTGTAATGTATAGATTCAATTGCATTCTCTAAATTTTTTATATTGAAAGATTGATTAGAATTATTGGATCCGTATCCGACAAAACCACACATTTCCGTATTACTTTAAGAAATCAAATGCTGTGATATCACCCATAGTATGAAAATGATGTGCAGCTTTTGAGCCTCGGATTTGTTTTGGTAAAAATGAATAAATCAGTGATTCTGAATACTTGTGTGTATCTAAAAGATTAATTTTATTAATTTGAAATTCTCCACCATACATATCAAATGTCTGTTTCTGGGATACTCTAAATATTCCATTATCATCTATTATCATACCAGCATTTCTTGCCAACTCTGAATCAACAATTAATGGATTAAGTGGGTGCTCCTCCCACGTCTCTGAGAATGGATGTTTAGAAAAAAATATATTTAAATCTGAACAGGCATCAGTTCCATTGTCTGGATTAATATTTGAAAAAAGCCACCATAAATCATTATGAAAAAAGATCATAGAGTCGACTGCAAAAACATCTTTCATTAGAATCTTTTTAAGCTTCCATTTAATAGGAAATTCTGTTGCTTCATATATTCTTATATCATTGTTTTCGCTAGTTTCAGGAAGCATATATATACCTCCCTCAAATTCAAATATGAAAGGAAAAGACATATGAAATGATTCATTTATGGCACAGCCTACTCTAAAGATTTTATCTGGTGAAATTTCATAGACAACAATAGTGCCTATTGATTTTGTGAAACTATATTCCTCTACAAAACAATAGTCCCTACCTGCATACGAAAAAATAAATGGGTCTGCTAGATAGCAATTTTTTGGATTTGGGATGATATTAGCTTCATTAAATTTAAAATTTTTCCAATTTGAAAAATATAAACCAACCGACCAATGAGGCTTTTGAAAAGAAATTTTCTTAAATATTTTTTTAAACAATCTGTAAAAAATTGAGATGCAATACCTAATTTGTTCACTCAGAATTGGGACAATTTCAAGCCTAGAAAATAAATATGAATGATCTGTATAGTAATTTTTAAAAAACTTTTTTTGAATAAAAAAAGATAAATGATTTTGAATATAAATATTCCTCCTTTTAATTAGATTACTGTTGTTTGCAAAAAAATAATTATGAGTTGGGAATGCGCCCTGAAACACTATTCCAATTTTTGAATTTGATTCTTTTTGATGAATTAAGCTAAACCCTGTTTTATTTGACTTCTTCAAGACTTCATCAAAAGCTTGAGGGGACTTATTTAATTTTTTATTTGGAAGTCTTGAATAAATTGATAAGAGGCCATATCTTGACGCTTTACATAAATTTTCAACTCCTTCATCAAAATTTAATTTGAAAAATAGATCAATGTCTTGAGATTTGATGATTCGATACTCATCTGTGTTTTGAAAATTATCAGAGTTAACGGCATGGGTTTCTAAGAAAGTATATTTGCTGAGATCCAGTGAAGTGTCCGAAAAAAGGTTAAAGTAATATGAAAAAAATAATTTCTCAAGATTGATTATTAAGTTCCATATATATCTGCTTAGAAAATTTTTCTTATTGGCATCGGTTTTTAGAAAGAATTTTTTTAATTTTATATGAGGATTTTTCTCGATCCACTCTATTAATTCTAGAGTTGGTTTGGGTTGAAAAGGTGAATCTACTATTAATCCTAATGTAAGTAATTTCATGTTTTATATACTAGAAGGTGTCGCTTATTCCCATCATCAAGTTAAAGTGATGAATATCTTTAGCTGAATCATCTAAATTAAAAAAAATGAACCTGTGAATGGGAGAAATTTTCCAGTTTCTAAAAAATTTATTATTTTTATTAGATTTGCAGCTATAGATCTCAATAAAATGACAATCTAACAAGAAAAGTTGATTGATTATTTCTCTAAAATCACTCTCATCATAAATAGAGATTCCGCCTATATTAAAAATTTTAATATTAATATGAAATTTCTTTCTAATTTCAATCTTTCCCCATAAAAAAGATTTACCTATATTGATTTCAATAATTTTAGGATTTGTAATACGCTTAAATTTAGATATTTGCTTTTCTTTTGCAATGAGGACATTACTTTCAACTCTATCAAATGAAGATCTATACTTTATCCATGCTTTTCTAAGCAAAGGTATATTAGGAATTCTAGTAAAAACGCATTCGATCTCATAGAAATCTAATTTTGAAATGAATATCGGGTGAGATTGGTCATTGGGAAGACCATATATCAGCATGGCCCCCAAATCAGTTAAAATTTTCTTTGCTTCATTCTGAATTGAGATAAAAATTCCCCTTCCTTGAAAATTGGGATGAGTTGCCGACCAGCAACTTTGAAAGCAAGAAATTTCCCTACCATTAAGATTAAAATCATTTGCAATAAAAGCATTGCATCCCACTAATTTTTTTTCTTCAAAAGCACCCAAAACAAGTGATCTTAGACTGGATTCTTCGCAAAAAATATTCTTTTCTAAAAAGTCTATTTCGGGTTTATCTTGTTCAAACGAAAGGCTAATTAATTCGCTTAAACTTTCAAGCAACATAGAATCATTAAAATCAATCGGCTTAATAATAATCATCAAAGAAGGCCCATTTCTTTCAGCAGCATGTTATTAACATCAGATACATTAAACTTTGATTCACATAAAGATCTCGACTCTATGCCCATTTGAGATCGTAAATTTTCATCAACTAACTTTTTCATTGCTTTCGAGGTCTCCAAATAATCATACTTTGGCACTAAAAAACCATTAATTTTATCTAAAACAGTTTCCCTACAGCCAGGTGCATTTGTAGTAATTATTGGTCTGCCCATCGCCATTGCTTCAAGATTGACTCTGGGTGTGCCCTCTTTATAAGAAAGCAATACAAATACACTACATCTTCTAATTGCAGCTTGCGGATCTTCAGCATAACCACAATATTCAACACCATATTTTTCATACCAATTATTCACTATATCATCCTCACTTATTGAGTCCGGATGGTCATCAGGATAACCAAATAATAAAAATCTAGCATCGGGGTAAGTTTTTTTTAGCTCTCTGGCTGATTTTGCATACTCCATTATGCCCTTAGATTTTATTAAACGAGCCATTGTTAAAAATATTGGTGATGAAGGAAGAGGCTCGATGTTAAATTTTTTTAAATTTACACCTGATCCATTAACTATTCTTGATTTTTTGTAATTTATAATTTTATTATCTATAAAAAGTTTTTTGTCATCAGGATTTTGAAAAAATACAATTTTATTGAATTTCAAACCTAGCTTTAATAGTTTTGAACCTAAAAACTTTATTAATTTTTCTTTATATGTCTTATCGTCAAATAAGTGCCCTGTTCCAGTTATTAACGAGTATAAATTTGATAATCCAGATAACTTAGCTGCTAATGATCCTGCCGAAATAGCTTTATGAGTATAAGAGAATATTAAGTCAGGTTTAATTTTCCTAAAAATTTTTATAAGTTCTACTATTGACTGCAAAAAATTGATGACATTAAAACCTTTTCTTTTCAGTTTAATGAAAATGAAGTCTATACCCCGTTTATCAAGCTCTATCTTCAGTTCAGGTCTAATATCTGGAGCAAGAACATACACCTTAAAAGATTTATCTAGAAATTTATCTAGAAACTCTAGCCTAAACCATACAACAGTATCTCCACTACCAGATAAAAGAATCATTTTTTTTTGATTCATACTCAAGCTATCCTTTAATATTTTTATCCCGTCTCACAAAAGAGGCTAAAATTGCGCCAAGCAAATATCCTGGAGCTTTTACTAAATCAAGTAAAATTCCAAGAATACCTACTAAAAACCATCGATAGGGAAATAAATATGAAAATCTAATTTTATTCTTAAGTGGAAAATAAATTCCTCTGTACACGAAAGAAGCTGCAAAAACCAGAGAAACAAAGATTTTTGTTATATGGGGTATATACCAAATTGAATCTTCTACCCATTTTGCAACAACCGCATTCCAGTTGAATATTGAATATGCAATTATGAAAAATAAAACTAGCTTCAATGAATTAGCTCTAAAGCCATTTAGAGCTAAAGCTCTAAAAAATATTCTATTGATAGTGAAGCTTATAAAAATGATGAGAAATAAACTAAGAAAAAATATCTTTGTAATATGGGGGATAAAAAAAATGCTATCCCAGCCAACAATATAGTTCCACTTTGGGATCAAGATAATACTCAAGAGTAAAGCAATGCCAAGGTATAAGTCTTTAATATTATTTTGAATATCTAAAAAGGAGCCATAAATTTGATAAGTGAAAAACTTTTTTAGTGCTAAAAAAAGCGAATTGGGCAAGCTTGAATATGACAGGTAGCTTTTACTAGGCAAATAATAATATAGGGAATCCTTAATTTTCATCTTCCACGCAATATCTCCACCAGATCTAACTCCCTCAGTGATCCTATAACCCTCAAGAAATTCAGCAGTGCGCATTAAAGATCCAGGAGCTGTTTCATGTCCAGTACTTCCGTATGTTGATGCCCTAAGAAGAGCTTGAAACCATGAATTCGCATAATATTTCGTGTTTCCGAAAATTACATCATAATTTTCTCTTGAAATTAAATTAAAATAGTCTTTAAGCCATGCTTTGTTGGGAACAGTGGTTGCATCAAGAAATGCTATCCATTTGTATCTAGCTATTGATGCGCCAGCGTTTGTTGCTTCATAAGGAAATGCCCTACCTTTTCGGAAGTTATTTTTAAAAAAAGACAATATTGGAAAAGAGAATAAGCGATAGAGAAATCGATCAAACTTATATGCCCTTCCAACTCTTAGATATCGAATTGGAACAGATAACTGGAGGTCTGGTATGTGATCTTCAATTTTATTTGAAGAACTTGAATCAGCTAAAATAATTTCTGAAGGGAGTAAATCTTGAGAATCTATACTTAGAATAATTTTTCGAACGTCTAAGAAATTATCAAGAGTGGGAATAACTATACTTATTTCAGAATTCATACGTAATTTTTGATTCAAATCATCTATTTTTTGTATGACAAAGCTGTCCAAAAAGGCTCCCTTTCAGAAAACTCTATCCTTTCAAAGCCTGAATCGGTTAGCATTCTAAAAATTTCATCTTTTGTAAAACGCTGCTCAAGCCTGGTACCAAACCGGTCTAAAGAATCTGTTCTCATGATATAAAATGGCTCATTTCTATACCAGGTCAAAGGGAAATTTGATACATTTACTCCAAGCTTCTCCATCAAGAGCGATCCTCGTGCAAGAGGAAAGTAGATAAGCAGGGCAATTATCTGAGATAAAACAAATTTTATTGCAAATGGTAATCTGCAGATTAAATTTCTTGCAAGATCTGATAATTTCCAAAGCACATAATAACTTTTAGGCTTGTTATCAAATCTGTAATAAAGATATAGCAAGAAAGGCGCTCCAGATTTTAATTTCCTAGAGCATGCTTTTAAAGCCAATGCTGTATCAGGTATATGATGCAAAACTCCAAGCGAGTAACCAAAATCTTGGGACTCATTTTTTAATGAATTATTTTCTACATCAGCACACTCGAAGGAGCAATTTTGAAAGTTACTCAAATTAGTTGTGGCTTCCTGCATAGCATCATTACTAGGATCAATACAATTTAAAAAACCTACTTTTGAAGCAACAAACTTTGCCCAGCGACCAGAACCACAACCCATATCAAAACCTTCTGCATTTTTTAAATGATTAAAAGGAAACATATGAAAGTAGCTATCGAAAGCAGAATCAAGCAAAGATTCATCAATATGCTGATGATTAAAAGCTTTCCATTCCTTTCCAAAATCATTAACGACTTTTTGATCAATATTATTTTTTTTATTCATAGATTTTTTTGAAAATTAAAATTTAATTGAATATTTAAAAATACTAGCTTAAGGATCTAAAGACCTCTCTCTATTTAATTTTAATAAACGTTTAATTAATCTTAAAAAGTTTTTTATGAAACTTGGGAGATGCTGATAATTAAATAATTTTTTTAAAGAAATTTCTAATCTTGTGAACCTACCAGACTTACTTGAGAATTTAATAAAATTTCTGAAGAATTCTTGTTTTAAATCACTCATTGATTTGTCTGGCAAGTCTACTCCGAATGATGTTAACCAATTCTCTATTCTTTTTTCATGAGTTGGTCCTATCATCACATCATCCGAAAAACAAAAATTTATAAAACCTGTCGCTTTTAATCTTTTTCTGATTTCAATTTCTTGGTGAGAAAGTGACGGATAATCTCTGATATCAAAGGTAATTAAGAGAGAATAGAAATGCTCAAAAGTGCTGCCTTTCAAGAAACTATCCACAATTTTAACTTCACTGCCCTCACAATTAGTCTTGATGACTACAAAATCATCTTCACTAATATTTTTTGAATACCAAGCACTTGCATCAACCAGATTGATTGATTCGCTGTTTTTATCTGAGCTTTCTCCATCTGAAAAGATTGAGCCATTCAATTCGCCTGAATTATAAAGTTTTTGAACACAAGTAGCATTGCTCAGCCCTATTTGGAGAATCTCTACTCTGGAATCTCTTTGAGCATATTTTTCTAAACTTTCAAGGCAAGTTTTAGATGGCTCAAAACAAATAATCCTATCAAAGGCATATTTTTCTTTTAAAACTTCTTCCAAAGTTTCACCAATATGCGCTCCTATATCTAAGAATATTCTCACCCTTACTCCTTACAAGTTTTTTATATCTTAACAAAATGTTGTAATTATATATTATTAACAGCCTCATTAAGAAAAGTGTTTTGAGATAGAAAATTATAAGTAATTTCCAACACTTTATACTATTGTTTTCACGAGACTCATTCAATTTTCTATATGTTAAAATATTTTCTGAATTCCAAATAACGTACCTAATAATAATTTTTAAAGGATTAGCTCAGATTATGATTGAAGATATAAAATCTTTTTTTTGGTTTATATTTAAAGGACCAAAATTTTACTCTACATTGTTTGCACTGATATTAACTAAATTTAAACCAGTTAAAGATTCAGACAAACATATTCAAACTGCTACAAAATGGTGTGAGGAGAATATCTCAACAATTGAGGAGTGTTTATTAAATATTGGAATTAGAGAGGATAATTTAGCCTTAGAAGAGGCGTTCTCACAAGATTATAAGGCAGTGATTTCAAGGATCATTGATACCTCGTCGTCAAATTTTGGCGGGCCAGGACATACAAATCTTCTTTATACCATTTGCGAAAAACTTAATATA
>MDSV01169550.1_pt1 | contig 14410 bp, 15 predicted proteins | sample 810851 | NCBI WGS metagenome assembly MDSV01 (sample SAMN05326640, study PRJNA326480) | marine metagenome | isolation source: seawater | place: Atlantic Ocean: North East | collected 2012 | reverse complement strand
TTATTAATCTAAAGCAACAAAAAATATGCTTAAAAAGATAGTTATTAAGGGTGCAAAAGAGCACAATTTAAAGAATATTTCCTTAGAAATTCCAAAGGATAAATTTGTTGTTATAACTGGTCTTTCTGGATCAGGAAAATCATCTCTAGCTTTTGACACCATTTATGCAGAAGGACAAAGAAGATATGTTGAAAGTTTGTCTGCCTATGCAAGGCAATTTTTAGACAAAATGAAAAAACCTAATGTTGATTTAATAGAAGGCTTAAGTCCAGCAATATCGATAGAACAAAAAAATACATCAAAAAACCCAAGATCAACAGTGGCTACAGTGACTGAAATTTACGACTATATGAGAGTTCTATATGCAAGAGCTGGAATACCCTATTCTCCATTTACAGGAAAGCCAATAAGATCTCAAACTATAAGTCAAATAGTTGATAAAATTAAAGAACTTCCAAAGAAGTCAACTATTTATCTTTATGCACCTGTAGTGAGAGGACGCAAAGGTGAATATAAAAAAGATATTTTAAACTATAAAAGAAGAGGATTTAGAAAAATTAAAATTGATAATGAGTTGCTTGATATAGAAAAAGTTCCAGACTTAAATAAAAAATTAAAACATGATATATCAATTCTTGTAGATAGAGTTGTTATAAATTCATCATTGGGTAATAGACTAGCAGAAAGTGTGGAAACTGCTACCAATCTTGCAAATGGACTTTTGTTTGTTGAATATGAAAATGAAACTCTTCCTAAAAAATTTAGAAAAACTGAAAAAATTATATTTTCTACAAAGTTTGCTTGTCCAGAGAGTGGTTTTACAATTGAAGAAATAGAACCTAGATTGTTTTCTTTTAACAGTCCATATGGTGCTTGTGAAGAGTGTGAAGGTATTGGAATCAAATTAAATGTAGATCCAAAGTTAGTAATACCAAATGAAAAAAAAAGCATAGCTGATGGAGCAATTGAACCATGGTCGAAATCTACGTCAATGTATTATGCGCAAACATTAGCTTCTATATCTAGACATTTCAATTTTTCATTAAACGATAAATGGTCAAAACTTCCTAAAAAAATTAAAGATGTTATTCTATATGGATCTGATGAAGAGGAGATTAAATTTTCTTATGATGATGGTTATGAAAAATATTCACATAAAAAAACTTTTGAAGGTGTAATAAATAATTTAGAAAGAAGATATTTAGAGACTGATAGTGATTGGAAAAGAGAAGAAATATCACAATATCAATCTGATACGAAATGTGAAAGATGTAATGGTCTTAGATTAAAAGATGAAGCTTTGTGCGTAAAAATTAATGAACTAAATATAAGTAAAGTTACTGAAAAATCTATACTAGATGCAAAAGAATGGTTTAGTAATTTAGAAAATAACCTAGATAAGAAGCAATTAAAAATAGCTCAACATATATTAAAAGAAATTAACGAAAGATTAAATTTTTTATTAAATGTTGGCTTAGATTATTTAACTTTATCAAGAGTATCTGGAACTTTGTCTGGAGGAGAATCACAAAGGATAAGACTTGCTTCACAAATAGGTTCAGGATTAACAGGTGTTTTATACGTATTAGATGAACCTTCAATTGGTTTGCATCAAAAAGATAACATCAAATTAATCGACGCTCTAAAAAGATTAAGAAATCTTGGAAATACAGTTATAGTTGTCGAACATGATATTGAAACTATGGAAAATGCTGACCATATTATAGATCTTGGTCCTGAAGCTGGAAATAAAGGCGGTGAAATAGTCGCTCAAGGTACATTTGAAGAAATTATAAATAATAATGACAGTATTACAGGCAGATATCTATCAAACAAAAGCTTTATACCTATCCCAAAAAATAGAAGGCTTGCAAAAAATGGTAGATTTTTAGAAATTAACGGAGCGTCAGGAAATAATTTAAATAATGTAAATTTAAAAATTCCTATAGGTAGTTTTACTTGTGTTACTGGAGTTTCAGGTAGTGGAAAATCAACACTTGTTCTTCAAACTTTATATAATGCTCTAAATCTTACTTTAAACAATAATAAATCTAGAAAAATACCATTACCTTTTAGAGGTTTTAAAGGAATAGAGTTAATTGATAAGGTTATTGATATTAATCAATCACCTATAGGCAGAACACCACGATCTAACCCAGCTACATATACAGGTGCATTTGGTCCTATTAGAGATTGGTTTACAAGTTTACCTGAATCTAAAAGCAGAGGTTATAAACCTGGAAGATTTTCATTTAATGTGAAAGGTGGCCGCTGTGAAGCTTGTGAAGGAGATGGTGTAATTACTTATGAAATGCATTTTTTACCAGATGTTTATATAACGTGTGATGAGTGCAAAGGTACAAGATATAATAGAGAAACTTTAGAAATAAAATTCAAAGATAAAAGTATTGCTGATGTATTGAATATGACTGTAGATGAGGGTTGTGAGTATTTTGAAAATATATCTAATATTAAAACTAAATTACTTACACTTAAAAAAGTTGGATTAGGATATATAAAAATAGGTCAACAAGCCACAACACTTTCAGGTGGTGAGGCTCAAAGAATTAAATTAGCTAAAGAATTATCAAAAAGATCAACAGGAAGAACTTTGTATATTTTAGACGAACCAACGACAGGTCTTCATCAACATGATATAAAAAAGTTATTAGAAATTTTACATACTTTTGTTGCAATTGGTAATACTGTCATTGTAATTGAACACAATCTAGATGTAATTAAAACTGCTGACTATATTGTTGATATGGGTCCTGAAGGTGGTATTAAGGGTGGAAACATTATAGCTGAAGGCAAACCTGAGGATGTTACGAAAATTAAAGATAGTTATACTGGCAAATTTCTTAAAAATTTATTAGATACTAAATATAAAAAAACAGCTTAAAATTAACACAAAAATAATATATAAACTTATTATGATATCGATTCTTCAATCATTAAGTAAAACTGTTCATCTATCATTAGCTATTTCATTATTACTATTAGTTGGTTTGTATGTAGGTAACGGTGGATTTGATTTTGATATTTTATTTTGGAGCTGGTTGTTCAGATACATTCATGTTGTAATGGGTATTATGTGGATTGGATTATTATGGTATTTTAATTTTGTTCAAATACCTAATATGGCTAAAATTCCTGATGAACAAAAGCCAGCAATAGGAAAAATAATAGCTCCAGCAGCATTGTTTTGGTTTAGATGGGCCGCATTATTTACAATAATATCTGGATTAATCTTAGGATATTTAAACGGATATATTCACCAGGCAATGACATTAGGAATAGGATCAGGTGGAGGCAAAAATACTGCAATAGGTATTGGAATGTGGTTGGGTTTGATTATGGCTTATAATGTATGGTTTGTAATATGGCCTAATCAAAAAAGAGCTTTAGGAATTGTTGAATGTGAACCCGAGGTCAAAGCTAAATCTGCTAAAACAGCAATGTTATTCTCTAGAACTAATACAGTATTATCTCTACCCATGCTATTAACAATGGTAGCTGCTCAAAATTTATATTAATCTTTATTTTCTTTTACAATTGTTTTTTGACTTACTTTTAAAAAAACTAATATAGGATTGGCTATATAAATTGATGAATAAGTTCCAAATACTACACCTAAAATCATAGCTAAAGAAAATCCTTTTAATACTTCGCCTCCAAAAAAATAAATTGATGATAATGCCAACAATGTTGTGACTGATGTAATAATTGTTCTTGATAAAGTTTCATTAATTGAAATGTTAGTAAGTTCATAAATTTTAATATCAGCAAACTTTCTTAAATTTTCTCTTACCCTATCGAAAATTACAACTGTATCATTCATCGAATAACCCACAATTGTTAATACAGCAGCAACAATAGATAGATTTATTTCTAAAGAAAATAATGAAAATACACCAAGTGTTATTATAACATCGTGAAACAATGCTACAATTGCGCCTAAACTAAATTGCCATTCAAATCTTATCCATATATACAAAAGCATAGCAGCTAAGGATAAAGCTATTGCAATTATTCCTGATTTTAATAATTCAGCGCTTACTTTCGGACCAACATTTTCAACTCTTCTAAAATCTACATAACCAATAGAACTGCTCAATTTTGTTTTTATGTTTTCAATAAAATTTGAATCATTTGAATTTTGCTTTTCAAACTTAACAATGAAGTCATTATCGTTTCCAAAATTTTTAACGGATACATCTCCAAGATTCATTTGATTAAAACTGTCTCGTATATTTGAAATATTTGATGAATTTGTATCAGTTCTTAATTCTATTAATGTACCACCTTTAAAATCAACTCCATAATTTAATCCTTTAAAAATAAGTAAAATAAGAGACAAAATTATTAGCAACGAAGAAAGAATATTAAATTTTTTATAAAATTTGTTAAATTGAATGTTGCTCATTATATTAATTTCTCCTTATCTTTATTTTTAATTACATAAAAACCTGTGAATATTCTTGCAATAAAATAAACTGAAAAAAGCGTTGTTAGTATTCCCACTCCAAGAGTAATAGAAAATCCTTTTATAGGCCCTGATCCCATAAAAAAAAGAATGAATGCAGCTATTAAAGTAGTGATATTCGCATCTAATATAGTTGTCCTTGATTTAGTATAACCTGCATCAAATGCAATTATTGAGTTTTTTTCGTTTCTTAGTTCTTCTTTAATTCTTTCAAATATTAAAACATTAGCATCAACAGCCATACCAACGGTAAGTATTATTCCTGCTATACCTGGCAATGTTAATGTAGCTTCAAATAAAGTTAAAACACCTACTAAAAGTAATAGGTTTGTAATTAACGCAAGATTGGCAATTATTCCAAAAACTTTATATTTATAAATCATAAACATAATAACTAAAGAAAATCCTATGATTAAAGATAAAATACCTGCATCTATAGAGTCTTGACCTAAATCTGGACCTACTGTTCTTTCTTCTATAATGTTTAATGGAGCGGGTAATGCTCCAGACCTTAACAATAAAGCCAAATCAGTAGCTGATTGAAAAGTAAAATCACCTGATATTTGACCTGATCCACCAATTATTGGTTCTCTTACTTCTGGAGCACTAATTATCTTACCATCTAAAACGATAGCTAGTCTTTTTCCCACGCCTTTACTTGTAGCTTTACCAAATTTCTTTGCTCCCACTCTATCTAAATTAAACGAAACAACAGTTTCATTTGTTTGGGAATTCATTGTGGGTTTTGCATCAATTAAATTATCACCGCTAAGTATAATTCTTTTACTAACTATTGCTTCTTGAGATCCATCTTCAAAAATTAGTTTTTCTGTACCAAAAGATTCTTCAGATGAACCTGTAATAAATTGAAATGTTAAATTTGCAGTTTTTCCTAATAAAGATTTAATTCTACCTGGATCATCTAATCCAGGTAATTCAACTAGAATTCTGTCATTACCTCTTTTTAAAATATTAGGTTCATTTGTACCAACTTCATCAACTCTTCTTCTAACAATTTCAATCGCCTGATCTAAGGATGAATTCTTTAATAATACAAGACCATATCTAGAAAAAGTAAGTTTAAATTGATTATCTTTAATTTCAACATCAAATTGATGAGATTTATATTTTTGAAAATAAGGATTTATTTCGCTTTTATCATCGTCAAGTAAAGTTTGAACCTTTTCTATTTTTGATGATTTGGCATCAAACAAAATTGAATTTTTTAAAATAGAAAAATTTTTTACAATTATATTTTCATTTTTAAAAAATTTTTTTAATTCAATTACTTTAGATTGAAGTTTTTGCGTAATTACAGGTTTATTATCAATTTCTAATAATAGGTAGGATCCACCTTGTAAATCAAGTCCAAGTTTAATATTTTTCGAAAAATAATCATCGTCAGCTTTAAAAAAATTTGAAATCGCAAAATAAGATAAAATAATAGAAAAAATTATAACGCTAATAACTCTTAATTTTGAAAAATATAACACTTTAATTTAATGTTACTTTTTAGGTTCAGCTGTATTTACAAGTCCTTGTATGCCTGTAGCTCTAACAACTTCTACATTAACATTTTCAGAAATTTTAACTTCAACTTTTTCATTGTCTATAATTCTTTCCACGGTACCTACTATTCCACCTGAAGTTACAACTTTATCCCCTCTTTTCAGGCTTTCGACCATGGCTTTATGTTCTTTAACTTTTTTTTGCTGTGGTCTAATTAAAAAGAAATAAAAAATTACAAAAATTAAGATTAAAGGTATAAATTGTCCAATTCCAGCGTCCATAAATGTCCTTTTAAGTTAACGATTATTTATACCATCTGATTTTTAATGACAACTCTTAATTGAGGGATATTTTGTCAATATTTCCCATATATGGTCTTAATGCTTCTGGTATAATAACTGATCCATCTTCGGTTTGATAATTTTCTAATATAGCTATTAATGTTCTACCAACAGCTAATCCGCTACCATTTAATGTTCCAACATATTCAGTTTTATTTTCTTTATTTTTATAACGAGCCATCATTCTTTTTGCTTGAAAGGTTCCGCAAGAGGAACAACTAGATATTTCTCTGTATTTATTTTCCGAAGGAAGCCAAACTTCAATATCATAAGTTTTTTCAGCACTGAATCCCATATCTCCAGAACTTAAAATAATTTTTTTATATGGAAGATTTAAATCATCCAAAATTTTTGTTGCACAACTAGTCATCCTTTCTAGTTCTTCAGCACACTTGTTATTTTCAACTATGCTCACTAATTCTACTTTGTAAAACTGATGTTGTCTAATCATGCCTTTAGTGTCCTTCCCATAACTACCGGCTTCTTTTCTAAAACAAGGTGTTGAGGCTACCAATCTTAATGGTAGAGATTTTAAGTTCAAAATTTGATTTTTAACCATATTAGTTAAAATAACTTCTGCTGTTGGGATAAGAAATTTACGATCATTCTTATCATCAAATTTAATTTCAAATTGATCGTCTTCAAACTTTGGCAATTGTCCAGTACCATACATTGTATTTTCAGTAGCCATTAATGGTGGTGAAATTTCTTCATATCCATTTTTTTGAGTGTGAGTATCGATCATAAAGTTAGATATTGCCCTCTCTAAAGTTGCAAGTTTGTCTTTTACAAATACAAATCTTGACCCAGTGGTTTTAGTAGCAAGATCAAAATCTAACATATTTAACTTTTCACCTATTTCATAATGAGATTTTGGTTTAAAGGTAAAATTTTTTATCTCACCTGACTTTGAAATTTCTTTATTATCAGAATCGTCATTTCCAAGAGGAACATCGTTTAGTGGAATATTTGGTATCGCTCTCAAAATAATATCTAATTTATCTTTAATTACTTTTTGTTTCTTGCTTAATTCATCAATTCTTAAGCTGATTTCTTTAGATTTGACAAATAATGATTGATCTTTTGTTTTAGAAATAGATTTTTTTTCCATTTCAAGTTTCTCTTTTTCTTGAATTAAATTTCTATTTTCTTTATCCAAATTTAAAATGTCATCTAGGCTATTATCATAATTTCGAAATTTAAGAATTTTTTTAAAATTTTCAAAATTATTTCTAAAATCTTTAATATTGTGCATTTTTTTCTTTAGTTTTTTTTTCTATTATATTTACTGAAAAAATTGATAATTCATATAAAATTAATAAAGGTATAGCCAATCCTATTTGAGTAATTGGATCTGGAGGTGTTAAAATTGCTGCTGCAGCAAAAATTATTACTATTACATATTTCCTTCTTTCTTTTAAGAAAGTTGCATTAACTACACCTATTCTTGCTAGAAGACTAAGAACTATAGGCAATTGAAAACTTAATCCAAAAGCAAAAATCAATTTCATAACTAAAGATAAATATTCATTAACTTTAGCCTCTAATTGAATGGGCAAATTTGTACTCAATCCAGAACTTTCAAATGATAAAAAAAATTTTATAGCTAATGGCATAACTAAATAATAAACCAACATTCCGCCTAAAAGAAAAAGTATAGGTGTTAATACAAGATAAGGTATAATTGCTTTTTTTTCATGATTATAAAGACCTGGTGCAATAAATTTCCAAATTTGAATTAAAATAAATGGGCTAGTAATAAAAAAAGCTGCAAAAAAAGATACTTTCAGATATGTCAGAAAAGTTTCTTGTAAAGCTGTAAATATCAATCTTCTCTCAACATTATCGCCTTTTACAGCTTGCGCATAAGGATCTACTAGAAAACCATAGATATAATCTGAAAAAAAATAACAAATTACAAAAAGTAAAATTAAAAATATAAAAGAATTTATAAGTCTTTTTCTAAGTTCAGTTAAGTGACTTATAAAACTACCTTCTTTTTCTGTATTGTTACTCATTTTGTGATTTTTTTATTTCTGTTTTGGTTTTTTCTTTATTTTGTTCATTTTCAACAGTTTCTTCAGTTAAATTGCTAACTTGTGATTGAACATCTCTTACATAGCGTTTAACAGATCCTATCCATGAGCCAATTTTTTTTAACATTATAGGAAAGTCTTTTGGTCCCACAACTATTATTGCTAATGAAACGATTATTAAAATCTCGAACCAGCCAATTTGTGGCATTGATTACTCTTTATTGTTTGTGTCTTGATTATTTGAATCTTGGTTATCAGAAATATTTTTTGGCTGACTATCTTCAGTAACATCTGTAGCCATTCCTTTTTTAAAACTTTTAATACCTTTAGCTACATCGCCCATCAAGCTAGAAATTTTACCTCTTCCAAACAGTAAAACTAATAAAATTACTACTATAGCTATTTGCCAAAAACTTATACCCATAATTCTTTATATCCTTATAATAATGTTTTTTAAAGCAACTTTTTTACTCGGACTCCTCATTTTTAAGAGTTCCGCTCAACATCTCATCAATATCTGAATAAATATTTTCTTTTTTATCTTCCTGTTTTTCTTTATAAAATTTTCCTGTACCGAATATTGAAGAATCAATACTAGATGTATCTATCATTCCAGCCGATCCTAATTCATCTATATTTGGTAAATCAGATAATTTTTGTAGATTAAAATGACTTAAAAATTCATCAGTTGTTCCATACAATATTGGTTTTCCAACAACATCTTTTCTACCCTTAGGTTTTACCCAATCTAATTCCATTAGGATTTCAAGAGTATTAGTTCCAAAAGCCACACCTCTAATCTCTTCAATTTCAGCTCTTGTAACAGGTTGGTGATAAACAATGATGGCTAAGGTTTCAATGGCAGCATTAGATAACTTTCTTTCTACTGTTTTCTGTTGTGACATTATCGAAGATAAATTTTCAGAGGTTCTAAAAGACCATTTTTTTGATATACAAATTAAGTTGATACCTCTGCTTTTATAATGATCTTTTAATTTTTCTAAAACTTTTAATACATCAGTTTTTTTTGATAATTTAGACTCAATTGTTTCAACAGATAAAGGTTCCGCTGCTGCAAAAACTATAGCCTCTACTTCTCTTTCCTCTAAACTCATCTTTCCGGGAAAGTTAACAACATTATTTTTTTTTAATTTGTTCATTGATTTTCTTTTACATAAATTTTTTCAAATAATTCATTTTGTTTTATAGAAATATTTCCTTCTTTTGCTAACTCTAGACTTGCAGCAAAGATACCGGCATTTCCAGTTTTTTTTAAATTTTTAGAAAATTTATAATTTTTAGGTATTAATTCTGAAAGTTCTATCCAATCATTTAATTTTCCAAAAAATTTTCTTATTCTATTAATTCCATCTTCAGTAGTAAAAACTGGTAACTTTGGAATATTCAAGCTTTGAAATTCTTTTGTCATTATAATATGCGAATATGATTTTAGAATTTCAAACAATGTAAGAGAGTATTTTGTGTCATAAATAGAACGCATGCCACTTTTCGATCCTCTCATAAATACATCTCTACCAAGTCTTTTTTTTTTTAACATTTTAGAAGATAATAATCTTATGAGCTCTAATTTTTTTAATTGCAGTTTTAATTGTTCAGCAACTTCCAAAGCTTTGAATTCATCTTCTTCAGTTTCCGGGAGTAACAATTTCGATTTTAAGTAAGTTAGCCATGTAGCCATAACAAGATATTCTGAAGCTAGGTCTAAATTTAAATTTTTTGCTTTTGTAATAAATTCATAAAATTGATCAGCCAATTTAGTAATTGAAATTTCTTCAAGATTTAACTTTTGCGATTTTGCTAAATCTAGCAAAACTTCTAAAGATCCAGTATAATTTGATAACTCAATATTAAATCCTAATGAATCATTTGATTCCATAATTAATTCTATCTCATAATTTCATTTAATTGTGATGTTTTTTTTAATATAAATTTATTAATTTTTGGTGAGTTTTTTGCAACTATTTCCATTTCTCTAATATTTCCATTGCAATGTAATACCAAGTTACAACCTCCGATGAATGACATCTTTACTCTTTGAGATAATGTTTCTTTTAAGGCTTTCATAGATAAATCATCCGTAATGATTAAATTTTTAAAACCAATATAATTTCTGATTAGCTTATTTATCTTTTTTGAATAAGTTACATTGTATTTAGGATCAATTTTGTTAAATAACAAATGACCGGTCATTGCAATCAATGAATTTTTATTTTTGAAAGTATAAAAATCATTTTTTAATAAATAATTTATATTTTTATTAATTATAGGTAGTTTTTTATGACTATCTACATTAGCTAATCCATGACCAGGGATATGTTTAATAACTGTACCAATTCTATTTTGATGGAATTTTTGAATACAAATATCACCAATTTTACTTATTATTTTAACTTTTTCAGAATAAGCTCTGTCGGAAATAATCATATTAGATGTTTTTCTTCTAATATCTAAGACTGGTACTGTATTAATGTTTATGCCCAAAGTTTTAAGTAAATATGAAATTTGCTTAACATAAACACTAAAATATAAATTAAATTTTTTTCTATTTTTTAAAAATAAGTCACCAAAATATTTTGCTGAGAATATTGAATTATCTATGAAATTATTTAACCTAGAAACACGGCCTCCTTCTTCATCTATTAGTATTGGAAAATTATAATTATTGAATAGTTTCTTAATTGAATGGGTAAGATTTTGAACTTGTTTAATAGATTTAATGTTTCTTGAAAATAAAATAATTCCCCAGGGTTTATATTTTTTTAAAAAAAAAATTTCTTTTTTTGATAAATATAAACCTTTAATGCCGCAAATAAATGCTCTATGTTTTTTGTTAGTCATTATAAATTAGTTCCCAAAAAGAATACTTTTTTGTTTTTTTATCTTTATCATATTCAACATATTCAATAATATTTTCGGTATTATTTTTTAATAAAACTAGATCTTTATCTAAATTTTGAATTTTTATATCTATTTCTGAAAGAGATCTGTATGTTTTTTTTTTATTTTCATCAGAAAAATAAAATCTTAAAATAAAAAAAATAAAAAAAAATATAACGATCAAATAAAATAAATATTTTAGTTCTCTGATCATTACATTTTATTCGGTGTATCAACACCCAATATATTCATCCCATTTTTAATAACTTTTGAAATAATTTTTAAAAGAACAATTTTACTATCTTCGATTTCATTATTCTGATCGATAAATCTTTTTGTTTTATCATCTTTACCCATATTCCAATATGCATGAAATTCAGAAGATAACTCATAAAGATAAACAGGTATCCTGTGGGGTTCTAATTTATCTGTAGCAACCTCAACACATGTTGGCCACTGTGATATTTTTTTAAATATTTTAACTTCATCTTCTGAATAATTAAAATCAAAATTAACAATACTAATTTCATCATTAATGTTTTTGTTTAAATTCCTAAAAACTGATGAAATACGAGCATAACAATATTGAACATAGTAGAGAGGATTATCTTTTGATTTTTCTTTAACTTTTGTAAAATCAAAATCTAACTCTACGTCATTACTTCTATTTAACATTATAAATCTAGTAGCATCTTTACCAACTTCATTAATTAAATCCTCAACGGTAATGTAGTCACCTTTTCTTTTAGACATTTTGAAAGGTTTGCCATCTTTAATAAGTTTTACTAATTGTCCAACTTTACAAATTAATTTATTTTTCTCACCAGAGAGTGCTTCGACAGCAGAAGTAATTCTTTTAATGTAACCTGCATGATCTGCACCTAAGATATTTATTAGAATATCAAAATTTTTTTTTAATTTTGTATTATGATAAGCAACATCACTTGCAAAATATGTCCACGATTGATCTGATTTTTGCAATGCCCTGTCCTTATCATCACCAAATTCAGTTGATTTAAAAAGCAACTGTTCTCGCTCAACCCAATTTTCATTTTCTTCGCCTTCTGGAGCTTTTATTTTGCCTACATATACAAATTGATTTTTCTTTAATTTTTCTACAACTTCATCAACCTCTTTATTTTTTACAATATTTGCTTCACTGATAAAATTATCGTGCGAAATTCCAAGATTATTTAAATTAAATTTTATTAATTTAAGAGATTCTTTTACTGATAGTTCAGTTAATTCATTAGAAATACTTTCAAAATTATTAAATTTAATATCTTTATTTTGATCAATTAAATTTTTCGCAATATCAATAAGATAATCTCCAGGGTAAAGATCTTTATCGTCAATGGGAAATTTTTCTTTATATAATATTTCACGAATTCTTAAATAAACCGATTTTGTAAAATATAATATTTGGTTGCCAAAATCATTTACATAATATTCCTTTGTTACATTGTGATTATTAAATTTCAGTAAATTAGATATAACATCTCCTAATATAGCTCCTCTACAATGACCTACGTGAAGTGGACCAGTAGGATTAGCAGAAACAAATTCAACTAGAAATTTTTTTGGGTTATCAACTTTTTTTGATCCATAATTATTTTTATTAATAATAGATTTAAGAAAATTATTCCAAAAAACTATTTTGAACTTTAAATTTATAAAACCAGGTTTTTCAATTTTAATTTCTTCTATTTGATCATCATTTTTTTTTATAATGTTAGCAATCATTTCAGCCATTTCTAAAGGTGGTTTATTATTAGCTTTAGATAGAACCATGCCAACATTAGTTGACATATCACAATTAAATTTGGATGGTGGTATATCTACATTTACTCCAGATAAATTTTCTGGAAGTTCTAATAAATTATCTTCTTTTGCTAATTTTATTAATTTTAAAATTTTTTCAAGATATATTTCAAATATGTTCATTTTAATGATTTATAAAGTTGTATAGCAAATCTGTCTGTCATACCCGAAATATAATCTGATATTGTTCTATATTTATCATTTTTTAAAGCATCAGATTTAATATATTTGTTTGGTTTACTTAAAATAATTTTAAATAGATTTTTTATTATTTTTTTACCATTGTCATTTTTTTTCATAACATTTTTATTATTATACATTTTAATTTTTAAAAATTGTTTAATTTCTAATTCAATACTTCTAAATTTTTCTGAAAAAATTACAATTTGATTTTTGCTACCTTGAATATCTGATAACTTTTTTACTTTGTATTTTTTTATATTATTGATTGAATTTTTAATTATATCTTTTACCATTAAATTTATTGAGTCTCTTATAATTTGATAAATAATAATATCTTTGTTATCTCTCTTTATATTTTTTTTATAAGATTTGTATATTTCTTTAAAAAAATTAATTTCAGTTAACTGACTTAAAGTAAATAATTTAGCTTTAATTCCGTCTTGTATATCGTGATTATTATAAGCTATATCATCTGAAATACTTGCTATTTGAGCTTCTAATGAAGTGTTGTTATGGAACTTAATCTTATTTTTAAATTTTTTAAGACCAATAATAGAATCAAGTTTATCAAAATCATAAAATGGTCCGTTGTGTTTTAGTAATCCGTCTAATGTTTCAAGAGTGAGGTTTAATCCTTTAAACTTTAAATATTTATTTTCTAAAAACATAACTATTCTAAGTGTCTGCAAATTATGATCAAAACCGCCAAAGTTTAACATACAATCATTTAATGCATTTTCTCCAGCATGACCAAATGGAGTATGGCCAAGATCGTGTGCCAAACTTAAAGTTTCTGCTAAATCATCGTTTAAATTTAGATATTTAGCTATTGTTCTTGCTATTTGAGCAACTTCAATGGAATGTGTAATTCTAGTTCTATAATGGTCACCATCAGTATTTACAAATACTTGGGTTTTATGTTTCAGCCTTCTAAATGAAGCTGAATGAATTATACGATCTCGGTCTCTTTGAAAAGGTGTTCTATAATGGTTTTTAGGCTCATAATTTAGCCTGCCTTTGCTTTCAAATAATCCTAATTTTGAATAATTTTTCATTCTTTAAAAATGGCAAAATATAATTATATTAGTAATATCAGTGTTAAAACATGATTAAAGAAATTAAATTTACAGAAAAAG
>MDSV01012224.1_pt1 | contig 14410 bp, 15 predicted proteins | sample 810851 | NCBI WGS metagenome assembly MDSV01 (sample SAMN05326640, study PRJNA326480) | marine metagenome | isolation source: seawater | place: Atlantic Ocean: North East | collected 2012 | reverse complement strand
TTATATCTGTATTTTACTTATAAAATTTAATAAATCTTTTATATCGTGATTGATAATTCAATAATTCAAGCATCTAGTTCTTGGCCATTTGTAGAGGCAAGAAAACTTATCAAAGAAAGGCAAAAAATCTTTGAAAAAAAAGGAAAAATAACTTTACAGACAGGTTATGGACCAAGCGGCTTACCTCATATTGGAACTTTCGGAGAGGTTGCAAGAACTACCATGATGGTAAATGCTATTAAACAAATTATTAATATTCCAACAGAAATAATAACTTTTTCTGACGACATGGATGGTCTTAGAAAAGTTCCTGACAATATTCCAAATAAAGAAATTTTAGAAGAAAGTTTACATAAGCCACTAACAAGTATCCCAGATCCTTTTAAAAAATATAAGAGTTTCGGTGAACACAATAATGAGATGTTAAAAAAATTTTTAAATGAATTTAATTTTGAATATACATTTAAAAGTTCAACAGAAACATATAAAAAGGGTTTATTTAATAGTTCCTTAATTTTGGTTTTAGAAAAATATGATCAAATAATGGAAATTATTCTTCCTACGTTAGGAAAAGAGAGACAAAAAACATATAGCCCCTTTTTACCTATATGTCCTGAGACAGGACAAGTTTTAGAAGTACCAATAGTAGAGATTAAAAAAAAAGAAGGAAAGATTATTTATAAAAAAGGTGAGAAAAAAATTGAAACCGAAATTATAAATGGAAAATGTAAACTACAATGGAAGGTTGACTGGGCAATGAGATGGTATGCTTTTGATGTTGATTATGAAATGTATGGAAAAGATTTAATTGAAAGTGCAATTCTTTCAAGCAAAATTTGCAAGATACTAGGAAAAAAAAACCCAAGTGGGTTTGCTTATGAAATGTTTTTAGATGAAAAAGGGGAAAAAATTTCTAAATCAAAAGGAAATGGAATTACCATTGAACAATGGTTAAAATATGCATCGCCTGAAAGTTTATCTCTTTACATGTATCAAAATCCAAAAAGAGCAAAAAAATTATATGCAGATGTTGTGCCGAAGGCAGTAGATGAATACTTGTCCTGTATTGATAAGTTTGAAGAGCAGGATATAAAAAATAAAATACTTAATCCTGTTTGGCATATTCACAACGGAAATCCTCCTAAAGAAAAATCAATTATGCCGTTCTCAGTTTTATTAAATTTGGTTGGAACCAGCAACGCAACAGATAAAGAAGTTTTATGGAAGTTTATTCAAAAATATAAAAAAAATATTAAGGTTTCAGAACACCCTATCTTAGATAATTTAGTAAAATATGCTTTAAAGTATTTTCAGGATATAGTGAAGCCAAAAAAAGTATATAGAAAGCCTAATGAAAAAGAAAAAAAGGCATTAAATAATTTAGTTGAAAAGTTGAAAAATTGTAAGGAGCAGATGGACCCTGAAGAGATTCAAACAATCATTTATTCTGTTGGTAAAGAAAATGGCTATAAAGAAAACTTAAGAGAGTGGTTTAAAGCTATTTATGAAATAATCTTTGGAGATCAAGATGGACCACGAATGGGTTTCTTTATAAGTTTTTTTGGTATTAAAGAAACAATAGAACTGATAGAAAAAAATATTAAATAATGTTTTCTGTTTTAAAACCTTTTTTATTTAACCTAGATCCAGAAACAGCTCATGATTTAGCCATTAAATCTCTTAAACTTAATTTACTTCCAAAAAAACTTTTTGAGGTTAGAGATGAAGAAATGTTACAAATTAAATTATTTGGCAAAAGCTTTCCTAATCCAATAGGCTTAGCCGCAGGTTTTGACAAAAGTGCTGAAGTTTATAATTCATTATTAAAATTGGGATTTGGTTTTGTTGAAGTTGGAACAGTTACACCTTTAAAACAGTTTGGAAACCCCAAACCAAGGATTTTTAGGCTTGAAGAGGATGGTGCATTAATTAATAGACTTGGATTTAATAATGATGGAATAGAAAAAGTAAAAAATCGTTTTAAACTGGAAAAACAGAATGGTATTTTAGGTGTTAATATAGGACCCAACAAAGATACAAAAAATCAGTTGGATGATTTTTGTCTAGGATTAAAAAGTTTTTTTGATACTGCAGATTATATTACAATTAATATTTCTTCACCAAACACCGAAGGTTTGAGAGATTTTCACGATCAAAATAAATTGGAAGAATTATTAGCTGCTTTAAACCAGATAAAAAAGCAGAAAAAAACTAACATTTCACTTTTATTAAAAGTCTCACCAGATATTAATGTTAATGATATTTCAGAAATTGCTGATACAGCTATAAAAAATGATATTTCTGCAATAATACTTACAAATACTACAAATAAAAATAGAGATAATTTGCTTAGCGAAACTAAAAAAGAAGAAGGAGGTCTATCTGGTAAACCTTTACAACAAATTTCAACTATTATGATTAAAAAATTTTACAAGGAGCTTAAAGGTAAAATTCCAATAATTGGAGTGGGAGGCGTTAGTTCAGGAAAGTCTGCTTATGAAAAAATTATTGCAGGAGCTTCATTGTTACAACTTTATACTGGTCTAGTTTATAAAGGTCCTTTAGTTGCAAAAAAAATAAAAAAAGAATTGATACAAATTCTTAAGACTGAGGGAATAAGTAATATAAAAGAAGCTGTTGGAAAAGACGTCTGATTAACCAATACCTCCAAGAGTAGGGAAATTTTCAAGTAGAAAAAATCCTAAAATCTGTAACTGGCCAGTTAAAATAGCTAACCCAGTTAATAATAAAATAATTCCACCTATCTTTCTAATTATTGATATATATTTCCTAAATTTCTTAGAAAATAATAAAAATTTATCAATCAAAAAACCAGAAATAATAAAAGGAATTGCTAAACCTAAAGAATAAAATGAAAGTAATAGTATACTTTGGTTAATGTTTTCTTCTATTGCGGCCATTGCTAAAATTGAACCGAGGATTGGTCCTATGCACGGAGTCCAACCAAAACCAAAAGCTATTCCTACCACTAATGGAAAAATTAAGTTATGCTTGTATTTATCGGTAGGAAGTTTTATGTCGCGATTCATAAATTTAAAATTAATAATTTCAAGAAGCTGAAGTGAAAAAATTACTATAATAGTACCAGCTAAAATTCTAAATAAATTAGAATTAACTAATAAAATATTTCCTAAAAGTGATGCTGTTGAACCTAAAGCTATAAAAACAAAAGAAAAACCTAAAGTAAAAAAAATTGTTTTAATAACAATAAGATTTCTTTCTTTTTTAATTAGCTTGTCCAAGGAAGTACCTGAAATATATGAAATATATCCTGGTATTATAGGCAGAACGCAAGGTGATAAAAAACTGATCAACCCAGCCAAAAATGCTACTGATAAACTTGCGCTCATAGACTAAAATTATACTTCCAATTTATCTTAATATATACCTTGACCATATTGATGAGTGCATTTATACACTGTTTAGGAAATTAAAAAATGTCAAAAAAATGTGAACTTACAGGCAAATCCCCTTTAAAAGGTCATAAGGTGAGCCATGCTAACAATAAAGTAAAAAGGAAATTTTTTCCAAACTTAAAGAAGGTTACTTTTAAAAGCAATTTATTAAAACGAAACATAAGACTTAACGTAAGCAATGCCGCTTTAAGATCAGTGGATTACAAAGGTGGAATTGATTTTTATTTAAAGACAGTTAAATCTTTCAAGCTGTCACCGAAAGTAAAGAAACTTAAAAATAAAATAATTGCTAAAGCTTAATTATTAATGAAAAAAGAAAATAAACTATTTTTTCTTTTAGCATTACTAATGGCTGTTATAATTTGTTCATCAAACTATTTAGTTCAGTTTCCTGTTCAATATCTTAATTTAGAAAATATATTAACTTATGGCGCTTTTACTTATCCTGTTGCATTTTTAATAACTGATTTAGCAAATAGGAGGTATGGTAAAAATACTGCAAAAAAAATTGTATATATAGGATTTATTTTAGGAATTTTCTTAACACTTTATTTTTCAACAAATTATTCTGATTCTATTTCTATTAGGATTGCGGTTGGATCAGGATCAGCTTTTCTAGTAGCTCAACTAATAGATGTTCATATATTTGATAGATTGAGAAATAAAATTTGGTTTGCAGCACCTCTAGCATCATCATTAATTGGTTCTACCATTGATACATTTTTGTTTTTTGGGATTGCGTTTTATGGAACTAATATTAATTGGATAACTTTATCTTTTGGAGATTTATCAGTAAAATTTTTAATTGCATTAATTATGCTTATACCTTTTAGATTTTTAATTAATTATATACAAGAAATTTCAAATATAAAAAAAAAAGTTAATGTATAGAATTTTTTTTCTTTTCAGCAAATAATTTAGTCAATTCATTTATCATTACATCTCCAAGCTCTTGAACGTCTGCAATTTTAACAGCTTTTTTATAATACCTAGAAACATCGTGACCTATACCAATAGCAAACACTTCTATACTTGAATTATCTTCAATCCATTTTACAGTTTTCTTAAGATGTTTTTCTAAATAATCTCCAGAATTAACTGATAAAGTAGAATCGTCTACTGGCGCTCCATCTGAAATAATCATTAATATTTTTCTCTCTTCTCTTCTTTTTGCGATTCTTTTAAAAGCCCACAGCAAAGCTTCTCCATCTATATTTTCTTTTAAAAGACCTTCTTTAAGCATTAAACCAAGATTTTTTTTTGATACGCGCCAAGGTTTATCAGCAGACTTATAAATAATATGCCGTAGGTCATTTAATCTGCCTGGCTTTTGTGGTTTATTTTTTAAATTCCATTTTTCTCTACTTTTTCCACCTTTCCAGTTTTTTGTTGTAAATCCCAAAATTTCGACTTTTACAGAACATCTTTCTAGTGTTCTCGATAATATGTCAGCACATATTGCTGCAACAGATATTGGTCTACCTCTCATGGATCCTGAATTATCAAGAAGAAGTGTTACAATCGTATCCTTAAATTCAGTTTCTTTTTCATTTTTAAATGATAGAGAATGCAATGGATCAATTATTACCCTAGTTAATTTAGCAGAATCTAAGATTCCTTCTTCTAAATCAAATTCCCAAGATCTATTTTGTTTAGCGAGTAACTGACGATGAAGTTTATTAGCAAGCTTTGATATTATGTTTTGTAGTGCTGTAAGCTGTTGGTCAAGATTTTTTCTTAGTCTAGAGATTTCTTCTTCAGATTCTAAATCCTCAGCTTCAGCTACTTCATCATATTCATTAGTATATATTTTATAGTTTTCTTTTAATAAAACATTTTTGTTTTTTCTTTGTGTTTTAAGGTTTTCATTTGATTCTTTTACCTCGTCGTTGCTTGCATTATCTGTTTCACTTAAGGAATTTATATCATCATCTACCACATTAAAATCAGCTTCGCTTTGGGAATTTTCTTTTTGGTCGTCTATTCCCTCTTCTTCATTATTTTGTGAGCTTGAATTTTCATTTGATGTCTCTTTTTGTTCTTCTTTTTCTTTTGAATCTGAATCTTCAAATTTTAGGTTTCCAATAATTTCTGCGATTAAATGGTTAAATTTTTGCTGGTTATTGATGCATTCATCTAAATCATCTAATTTTGTTTTTAAATTTTTATCAAATAAATTTTTCCAATAACTAAGAACCTTTTCAGTATTTTCAGATTGTTTTATTTTAAAAAAATGACTTCTGAGATATAATTCAAAAGCTTCTGTGATAGGAACGTCCGCTTCTGTTTTAATTTCCTCAACTTTTCTATTTTTGAATTTGTTTTCATAACACTGAGTTATGTTGTTTTTAATACCTTTTAATTTTATTGAACCTAGTTTTTCATATCTAATTTTTTCTGCAATAGCATACAAAGATTTAGCCATTGCACCCACCGGTTCATTTTCAAGATAGATTTTCTTGTCTGTGTATTTAATTTTTAACGCTTCAGAATCAGCAAAAGCTCTCAAGTTAGTAAAGTCTTGCAAGTTCTTCATTGCTAATACTTCAGGCAAATTTAAAGTTTCGTTTTTGGAGCTTACACTGTTACCAAATTTTATTTCTATATCGTGTTTTTCTGCTATAACTTTAACAGCAGAACTAATTGCAGCTTTGAATCTTTCTTTTAAAACTTCCTTCTCATCCATTGTAAAAATTTAAATTTTAATATTGATAGATGATTCTGGCAAATCATCACCAAAACATCTTTGGTAATATTCAGCTATTATATTTTTTTCTAATTCATCACACTTATTTAAAAACGTTACCCTAAAAGCATAACCAACATCCTTGAATATTTCTGCATTCTGTGCCCAATACAAAACTGTTCTAGGGCTCATAACTGTAGAAATTTCACCATTAACAAATCCTTTTCTAGTTAAGTCAGCTACTTTAATCATATTTGAAACAGTTTCTTTACCTTCTTTCGAACTAAAATTATTAGTTTTTGCCAAAATGATTTCGAGCTCCTTATCAAATTTAAGATAGTTTAATGTTGAAACAACATTCCATCTGTCCATCTGCCCCTGGTTAATTTGTTGTGTTCCTTGGTATAGTCCGGTTGTATCTCCTAATCCTATTGTATTAGATGTTGCAAACAATCTAAAAAATGGATGTTGTTTTAAAACTTTATTTTTGTCCAGCAAAGTAAAACTTCCTTCATTTTCAAGCACTCTTTGAATTACAAACATAACATCTGGTCGGCCAGCATCATATTCGTCAAAGACTAAAGCTATTGGATTTTGAATTGACCAAGGCAATATACCTTCTTTAAATTCTGTAATTTGTTTATTGTCTTTTATTACAATTGCATCTTTTCCTATCAAATCTATTCTACTCACATGACCATCTAAATTAACTCTTATGCATGGCCAATTTAGTCTAGCAGCAACTTGTTCAATGTGAGTTGATTTTCCAGTACCGTGATAACCTTGAATTAAAACCCGTTTATTAAATGCAAAACCAGAAATTATTGCTAGCGTTGTATCCCTATCAAATTTATAGTTACTGTCTATTTCAGGAACAAATTCACTTTTTTTAGAAAATCCGTCAACTTTCATATCGGTATCAATTCCAAAAATTTGATTGATGGATATTTTTATATCTGGTGTTAAGTCGTTTAAATTTGTCATAACTATTATTTTACTTTGCGAGTATAATCATCTTTAAATGGCTATAGGCAAGAGTTATTTTCTTTAATTTATCCTCATACTTTCTATTTCCCAAATTTTTATCAGGGTGAAATTTTTTTACAAGTGTTTTAAACTTTTTTTGTATAGTTGCCCAGTCAGCATTAAATTCTAAACCCATAATCATGAATGCATCTTTATCTTTTTCATCTAATTTTCGGCGCTTATTTACATGCAAAGATTCATCTTTGTTAAATATGTTAAATTTATCGCTCATGGCATTATTCCACAATATATTGAAAAAATTGTCAGAAGAACCAAATTCCTGAGTTGGTCTATGCCAGGTTAGGTCTGCTTTTAGAAAATTTGCAATTTCATTTTCTGACATTCCTTCAAAATAATTCCATTTTTTATTAAATAATTTTATATGGGTCTCACATAACCATTTAAAATTTCTACTATTATCTTTTTCGGCTGGTGCTTTGAATTCACCACTTTCATTACAATTTTCCCATTCGCAAATATTTTCCATTGTTTAATATTATTATATGATTTAAGATTTTAGAAGTAAAATGACTGTTTTTTTAGAGAAAGTAAAAGAAAAAATTAATTTTGAACTCAGCCCTGAAAAGATATCTTTGATAGATAATTCTTATTTACACTCAAAACATAAATCATTTGATAGTAAAAAGTTTAACCTTAAACTTATAATTAAATCTAAAAAGTTAAATGAAATGAATAAAGTTGACGCACATAAATTAATTTATTCTATTTTAAAAGAAGAAATTACATCAAAAATACATGCCTTGGAAATTCATATAGAATAAAATTTAATTATAGCACGAGTTCAAAAATTTCTTAAGTTCATTGGCCCGAATAAAAAAACTATTTGGGCGAGTTACTTTTCCAATTTTATTTATAAGAATTAAATTTATTTTTTCATTAAAGTTTTTTTTATCTTTTTTCATAAAATATATGATTTTACTAATTTCTTTTTTTTTAAATAATTTTTTAATATTATTTGGCAAGTTTAATAAATTATAATGGTTTTTTATTTGCTTTAACTCACCAAAGGATAATAATTCTTTTTTATAAGATAATTCACTGGCTAGCATCATTCCTATTAATACTGCTTCCCCATGGTTTATTCTTTTAGAATATTTACTTGCTCCTTCAAGAGCATGCGCAAAAGTATGTCCAAAATTTAAAACCATTCTTACATTTTTTTCTTTTTCATCCTTACTGATTATTTTAGATTTAATATTACAACTTTTTTGAATTGCAATTTTTAAAAGATTTTTATTATTTCTATTAATTATTTTTTTAGCATTTTTGTTTAGCCATATAAAAAATTTTTTGTCTAAAATTAATGCATGCTTTAAAATTTCGGCGTAGCCACATATTATTTCTCTCTTTGGAAGACTTTGAAGCAAAGATATATCCATTAAAACAAAATCTGGTTGGTAAAAACTACCTATAAGATTTTTTCCTTGTGTGGAGTTCACTGCAGTTTTTCCTCCAATAGATGCATCTACTTGAGCAAGAAGTGTTGAGGGAATATTTATAAATTTCATCCCTCTTTTTGTAAGACTTGAAACAAAAGCTGATAAATCGCCAACAATGCCTCCACCTAGTGAAACTATACAGTCGGATCTATTAAAATTATTATGAAGCAGTTTTTCAATTATTTTATGGGCAACTGCAAAACTCTTAATTTTCTCGCTTGAAGATATTTTTAGAATATTAGGCTTGTATTTTTTTAATGAAATTTTTAGTTTTTGTAAATATTTTAAAGGTACATTTTTATCACATATAATAAATATTTTTTTAACATTAGGTAAATTTTTTTTTATCAATATATTTGCATCATTTATAATTTTGTTTCCAATATAAATTGGATAAGATTTACTTTTGGTTTTAACTATAATTTTAATATTTTTCATAAATTTCTATTATTCTTTTTGCTATTTCTATTTTACTAAGTTTATCACATTTAATTTTATGATCAGCTAATTCATAAATTTTTCTTCTTTTATTATACAGTTGAATCAATTTATCCCTATTGTTTTCCTTTTTTAATAAAGGTCTTTTATTATTATTTTTAACTCTGTCATTAATTATATCTATATCTAAATCCATCCATAAAGATTTAGCTGTTTTTAAAATATTTTTTCTTATTGTTTTATTAATAAAGGCGCCACCACCCAAAGCAATTATCGAATTATCTTTTTTTAAATGTTTTAAGACCTCTTTTTCTTCTTCTCTTCTAAAGAATTTTTCTCCTTTTCTTTCAAAAATTTCAGCTATTGTTAATGAATTGTTCTTCTGAATAATGCTATCTATATCAATAAATTTTATTTTAAGCTTTTTTGCCACAATCCTAGCAATAGTGCTTTTGCCTACCGCCATCATTCCTAATAAAACAAGGTTTTTTTTCACAACTTATAGTAATTTTAAATTTGATTTTTCACAATTATGTCTTAATTTTCGAGTGTAAATACAATTTAATGAATATGCAACTTAGATTAAAACCAAGAGCTAGAAGAAATTTCATAAGCAGGAGCTTTGTAATAAAATTCGTTTTAATTATTGCGCTTTTCTTCATTGGAATATTTTTAATAGATAAAATAGATATTTCAGCCCCCACAAAACTTATCAAACAAAAAATTAGCAATGATAAGCTTATTACGCTCAAGTAAATTAATACTTCATATAGTATTTTTTATATCTCTAAATATAAATTTTGCTATAGCAGAAGATCAAGCGGAAGATATATGGGAAGATAAAACAGAAAAAATAAACCAAGATACACAAACAACTTCTGAACAAGATGAAATAAAAATAGAAAGTCCAATCATATCTAGTGATATTGAAAAAATAATAATAAAAGTTGATGAAGATAAAATAGAAGATTTCCAGCAAACTTTGTTAGGAATATTTGATCCTGAAGAAAATAATTTTAATTTAAATATGTGGTCTAAATCGGATGGAGCTGAAATTAAAAAAATTTTAAAAAGATTAAATAAATTAAAATTATCTAAACTTTCTGAAGAAATGCTTTTCCAAACTTTATTTACAAATGCGTATCCACCTTTAAAAAATTTAGATTCCCAAGAATTTTTGAAAATAAAGATTAATTGGCTAATCGAAAAACAAAGAATAGAGGATTTAGAAATTTTTTTGAAAAGTAATCCTGAAGTTGGTAAAAGTACAAAAGCTATAAAATTTCTAATCAATGAATATCTTTCTGAAGCTGATATCAAATCAGCTTGTAATAAAATAAATTTTATAGATAAAAATGTAGAAAATGTTTATTTAGATAAATTTATTATTTATTGTCTAATACATAATGACAGAAAAGACGAAGCACAATTAATTTTTGATCTATTAAAAGAAAAAGGTTTTAAAGATGATTTTTTTGAAAATAAAATTAATTTTTTATTGGGAATAAAAGAAGATACAGAACAAAAAATTTTAGATAATGATCTTTTAAATTTTTATTTATCACAAATTACTAACAAAAATTTTAAATACGAACCTAATGACAAAACTAATAAATATATATGGCGCTATCTAACTTCAGCAAATTTAATTAAAGTTAATGATTTAGAAAATGAAAATATAATCGCAACTTATGAACAGGCTGCATCAGAAAACTCTTTTAATAATGATGAAATATTTAAAATTTATTTAAGGATGAACTTTAATTTTAACCAATTATTAAATGCAGAAGATACTTATAAAAATTTACCCAGCTATAAAGCAAGAGCATTAATTTATCAAAGTATTTTACTTAATGATAATGCTGAGAAAAAAATTAGTCTTTCTTTTTTATTAAAGGATTTGTTTGTAAGAGATAAAATTTCTAGTGTCTATGACGAAGAGTTAATTAATATTTTAAAGTCTATAGATCAATCAGATATTTCAGAAGGTTATAAGCAATTAGTTAATGATACCTTAGATACAAAACTAATTAAAAAAATTAAATTTAATAATGATATATTGCATAAATCTAAAATAATAAGTCACTTTTTTGATGAAGATAAAAAGACAAGTAAAACAGAAAAAGATTTTAAGTCAGTGTATAAAAAAATTAAAAGAAATAAAAAATACTTTATTTCAATAAAAGATATAATAGTTTTAGAGTCATTAAAAATTGATGGTGTTTCACTACCAACAGACATTAATTACGAAGAATTATCTTCACAGTTAACTGTTCCACAAAATCTGCAAGATTTAGCAAGTCAAAATCAATTAGGGTTAGTGATGCTTAAAATTGTGGAGATAATTGGTGAAGATAATATAAGTGATTTAGACCCCGAGACTTTATATTTCTTAAACAAGATATTAAATGATTTAAGTTTAAAAAAAATAAGAAACAATATTTTAATGGAAGCCCTTCCAACAAGAGTTTAAAGCAGATTTTTTTTAGATAAATTTGAATTATTTGACTATAATAGACTTATAATTTATTTATATTTTTATGGCTTTAAGACAAATTTTAACAGAACCTAATGACATCTTAAGACAAAAATCATTACCAGTCGAAAAAGTTGATTTAGATTTGCAAAAACTTATGGATGATATGTTAGAAACTATGTATGCGGCGCCAGGAATTGGTTTAGCGGCAATTCAAGTTGGGGTACCCAAAAGAGTAATTGTTCTTGATCTGTCTTCAAAAGAAGAACAAAAAAAACCAATGTATTTTGTTAATCCCGAGATAATTAATAAATCAAAAAATAACTCAACTTATGAAGAGGGATGTTTATCGGTTCCAGGACAATTTGCTGAAATTGATAGACCAGAAAAATGCCATATAAAATATTTAGATTATCATGGTCAACCAAAAGAACTTGAAACAGAAGGTATGCTTGCTACGTGTATACAGCATGAAATTGATCATTTGGAGGGAATTTTATTTATTGATTATTTATCTAAATTAAAAAAAACTTTAATTGTTAAAAAACTTTCTAAGCAAAAGAAAGAACTCGAAAGAATTGTAGTTTAAATTCAATAATAAAATCATGTCACTTAAAATAGTATTTATGGGAACACCAAAGTTCTCTATCCCTACTTTGGATAGCTTAATAAAAAAGGATTTCGACATAGTAAAAGTTTACACTCAACCTCCAAAAAAATCTAAAAGAGGTCAAAAAATTAATCCATCCGCAATTGAAGAATTTTGTAAAAAAAATAATTTAAGTTTTAGAAATCCAAAAATATTATCCAATGAAAAAGAATTCAAAATTTTTAAAGAACTAAAGCCCGATATTGTGGTTGTTGTAGCGTATGGAAAAATAATACCAAATAATTTTTTGAATTTAGCTAAATTTGGATTTATTAATATTCATGCTTCGTTACTCCCCAAATGGAGAGGTGCAGCACCAATACAAAGAGCAATAATGAACGGAGATAAAAAAATAGGTATAAGTATAATGAAGATTCAAGAACAACTTGATACTGGTCCTATTTTATCATCCAAAGAATTAGATCTTGATCAAAATACTACACATGGAGAAATGGAAAAAGAACTCTCTTTGCTTGGAGCTAATTTATTAGTTGAAAGCTTAAAAATTATAAAAGAAGGAAATTTTAAATTTATAGAACAAGAAAATTCTCAAAGCACTTATGCAAAAAAAATAGATAAAAATGAAACTAAAATAAATTGGAATCTTGAAGCTAGTAAGGTTTTGTCACATATACATGGTTTAAGTCCAAACCCAGGGGCTTGGTTTGAGTTTGAAAATGAAAGATTTAAAATTCTAAAGGCCAAAAAGACAATGCCTAGCGGCAAACCAAGTTTGGTTCTTGATGAAAATTTAACTATTGCATGTAAATTAAATTCAATACAAATTTTAGAATTACAACGTCAGGGCAAAAATAAACAAACAGCCAAAGATTTTTTGCTTGGAAAAAAGATTAAAAAAGACTCAACTTTAAACTAATGGAAAGATATAAAATAAAAGTAGAGTATGATGGAACACCGTTTGTAGGCTGGCAGTTCCAAAAAAATGGGCAATCTATTCAAGAAGTTCTGCAAAATGCTATATTTAATTTTTCTAAAGAAAAAGTTGTAGTTACTGGTGCGGGAAGAACAGATTCAGGGGTTCATGCAATTGCGCAAATTGCACACTTTGATTTAAAAAAAAAATTTTCTAAAAAAAAATTTTTATCTGGAATAAATCAACACATAGGGAATAAACCAGTTACTATTTTGAAAATAAATAAAGTAAATAAAAGATTTCATTCAAGGTTTGATGCAAAAGAAAGAACTTATCAGTACGTTATAGTTAATAGAGAATCACCTCTAGCTCTTCAAAAAAATAAAGCATGGCATATACGCAAAAAACTAGATATCCAAAACATGAAAAAGGTAGAAAAATTGTTATTAGGAACACATAATTTTTCAACATTTAGAGCATCATCTTGTGGAGCAAAATCTCCCATCAAAACAATTAAAAAAATATTAATAAAAAAAAGAAAAGATAAAATTACTCTACAATTTACATCTAGATCATTTTTACAACAGCAAGTAAGATCTATGGTTGGTTGTGTTAAATATTTAGGTGAAGGAAAATGGAGTATTGACGATTTTAAGAAATCATTTAAATCAAAAAATCGATTAAAATGTGCTCCTCCTGCACCAGCTTGCGGTCTTTACTTATCAAGTATTAAATATTAAATATTTTGAATTACTTTATTTAAAAAAAGGTTATTGAGTATTTGAGAAGAATAAAATTATTCCAACAAAGACTTGATATGCCAGTCTACACTTTCACTTAAAGCTTTTAAATCGTAACCACCCTCTAATATGGATACTATTTTTCCATCACAAATATTTTTTGCTAGAGTCATTATCCTTTTTGTTAAAGTATAAAAATCTTTAGATTCTAAATTTATTTGAGCAAGAGGGTCATCTTTGTGAGCATCAAACCCGGCAGATAATAAAATAAATTCAGGTTTAAATTCTTTGAGTTTTTTAAAAATACGGTCATAGGCATTTAAAAAATCATGGGTTTTTGTACCAGCTGGCAAAGGGATATTTAGAACATTATCATTTATACCTTTTTCGTTTTCAGCTCCAGAACCTGGGTAATAAGGATATTGGTGAGTAGAAATATATAAAACATTTTCATTATTATAAAAAATATCCTGAGTCCCATTACCATGATGTACATCAAAATCAATAATAGCTAATTTGGATATACTATATTTTTTTAATAAATAATAAGCACCAACGGCCACGTTATTATAAACACAAAAACCCATTGCTTTTTTTTTTTCAGCATGGTGTCCTGGTGGTCTC
>MDSV01129507.1_pt1 | contig 14415 bp, 18 predicted proteins | sample 810851 | NCBI WGS metagenome assembly MDSV01 (sample SAMN05326640, study PRJNA326480) | marine metagenome | isolation source: seawater | place: Atlantic Ocean: North East | collected 2012 | reverse complement strand
GCAACGGCTTATGCTGGTAAGTCCCCACCCAATATTTTACCAAAAACACTTGACATTTCATGTTAAATATAGTATTATATAAACATAATAAGGCACTGAAAGGGAATACAATGAATACATCACAAGCAAATACAGAGGGCGAATTTCAAGCAGAAATGAATGACATTATTATGGGCGAAAATGCAGATGTCAATACTATGCCAGTTCCAGGTTCTGTGCCTACTAAGAAAAAATTAGGTAAAAAACATTGGCAACCAGATCCTAATCTTACTACAGAACAATTAGCAGAAATGAGAGCTGATGTTTTAGAAAGAATTGTTATTGCAAGAGTTGGATTATTACTAAGACATCCATTCTTTGGCAATATGGCTACTAGGTTACGTATTAAAGAAGCAGACGATTGGATTTCGACAGCGGCTGTTGACGGACGTTTTTTGTATTTTAATACACAATTCTTTAATGCAATGAATAACAAAGAAATTGAATTTGTAATTGCACATGAAATTTTACATTGTGTATTCGATCATTTGACACGTAGAGAAGATCGAAACCCCCGTATACATAATATATCCGCAGACTACATTGTTAACAATTTATTAGTACGTGATAGAATCGGAGCAAAACCTGCACTTATTGATTGTTATCAAGATTTTAAATACGAAGGTTGGACATCTGAAGCAGTCTATGATGATATTTTTGATAAACACGATGAAGAAGAACTTGAAGCATTAGGTGAATTATTAGATGATCATATTGACTGGGAAGGTGATGATGCAGATCAAGGTAAAGGTCCAGGTGTTAAAGCAAATGGTAAAAATGGTAAGCCTACATATTCTAAAGATGAATTAAAAAAGATACGTGATGAAATTAAAGAAGGCATGATTCAATCTGCTCAAGCCGCTGGTGCAGGAAATACACCAGGCGAAATTACACGTATGATAAAAGACCTTACAGAACCTAAAATGAACTGGCGTGAAATACTTCGTCAGCAAATCCAATCAACTATTAGAAATGACTATACATTTAGTCGACCAAGTAGAAAAGGTTGGCATACTAGTGCTATACTTCCTGGTATGAATTTTGATAATATGATTGATATATGTATTGGTATTGATATGAGTGGTTCAATTGGTGATGCTCAGGCTAAAGACTTCTTAAGTGAAGTAAAAGGTATTATGGACGAATTTAAAGAATATAATATTAAACTATGGTGTTTTGATACAAAAGTTTATAACGAAGCTGACTTCAGTGCTGACGGTGGTCAAAGCATAGAAGAATACGAAGTTATTGGCGGTGGCGGCACTGAGTTTATGGTAAACTGGGATTACATGAAAGAAAACGACATTGTTCCAAAGAAATTTATTATGTTTACTGACGGTTATGCTTGGGATAGTTGGGGTGATGAAGATTATTGTGAAACTATTTTTGTTATTCATAGCAACCAAGATAAAAATTTAGAGGCACCGTTTGGTATAACTACACATTATGAACTCGAAGCAGCATAAAATAAAAGAACCTAATCCATTAAATTTTTTCAATCTGAGGAAAATTAAGAAAATTCCTCCTCATTTTGAATATATTTCAATACCTTTACACTATAATTTACAATCTAGTATAGAAAAATGGATTATAAGTAACCTAAAAGGTAGGTTTTATGTTGATAAAAACATAGATTTAGACGGTAGTGATACTATACAAAACGTTTTAAAAGTCGGATTTGAGGATGGAAAAGAAATGAGCTATTTCACTTTGGCATGTCCATACTTAAAATATAAGTAAATAATACTGGAAGGAGAATATACTTATGAGCGAAAAAGGATCAGAAGCAACTATGAATGAATTAGGCGAACTTTCTGCACCGGCACCAGATGCAACTAATCAACCTGCAAAACCTGCAGGAGAAACTAGTCTTGAACTTACTGTAAATGATTTACAGTTATTACGTCAGACTATTGAAGTAGCAACATCAAGAGGTGCTTTCAAAGCTAACGAAATGGTTACTGTAGGAACAGTTTTTAATAAATTAGAAACATTTTTATCCGCAGTTGCCCAGCAACAACAACAAAAACCAGAGGAGGCCAAAAATGGCTCTTAAACATGTCGGAAGACTAAAAAATAATAAGGCAAAGGTTGTAGTAGCATATAGAACTGTTCCAGGCGATTCAAGTCATGCAGTAGTAGTAAATACTTCAGCCTTATCAGCAGACGAACATGATTCACTTATGCAAACTATTGAATCTGAAGCTGGTCAAAGTGCAAATGAATTTGCAGAAATGATGGCTAGAGCATCATTACCAGACGGTAGAAATATGTTAGGTGCTTTTCATCAAACAGGAAAAATGATGAAAGTAGCAGTCGAAGATGTTGAAATGCAACCAGATCATCAAACTGTATTACCTTTGAATGAACTTAATCAAATGATTGCAGATCAAAAAGGTGTTACAATAGATGACTTAGCTATTGCTCCAGACGTGCCTGAAGCACAGGATCAAGCAAATGCTGTAGCACAAATGCAAACAGCTGATATTCCTGCAACTCCTGCAACCCCTACAACTGATACTAATGTGTTGTCTGATGCAGACTTAGCCGCACAATATCGTAGCCAAGCTGATGCTTTATACAAAGAAGCAAAGGCGTTAAGAGCACAAGCTGAAGAGCTAGTTCCTACGATTAAGAAGTCTAGATCAAAAGCAACTGCAAGTGCAACAGGGTAAAAACAAGCTACCTAAACATGTTATAGATATATGGCCTGATGTTTTTAAGGACATAGATCTCAAGGTAGTGCCAATAGACTACTTACATTCTATTAGAGTTGTTTTTCATGATGGAAAAATCTGGGATATTGATATTCAAAAATCCAAGAATGAAAACGGCGAAAAAATTAACGTTCAAAAAGAACTAGAAGATATTTTTAAACAATACGAGCAAGATATATCAAATATTGATTTTAGGCTTGATACAGAACGTGTAAAACATGATATTAAGAAAAGAACTGCTCTTTTTATGAAGAAACGAAGATAAGTAATATAGTAGACTTGGCATAAATACATGTAAGAAACTATATTTCAGGAGTTCTATAAATGGCTTTAAGACTTAGACGTGGTACCAATGCTGAAAGGCAACTTGTAACACCTGCAGAAGGTGAATTGGTATACACCACAGATACAAAATTAATATATGCTGGTGATGGTTCTACCATTGGTGGAAACCTGATTGCTGGCTTAGGTAGTATACTTGCAGACCCAACACCCAAACTTGGTGCAAGTTTAGATTTAAATGGTAACGATATTACAGGAACTGGTAATATTAACATTGCAGGTAATGTTACTGCTAGTGGAAATATTAACATAGGTGATGCAGGTAGCGATGTACTTACTGTTACTGCTGGAATTACTGGAAATTTAGTTCCAACTAATAATATCACTTCTGATATAGGATCATCTACAAAAAGATGGAAAGAAGCCTGGATTGATCAACTTAACATACAAAATCAAATTACAGCCGGTAGAATTAATGCAGACATAATTGGTGATGATAGTACTGTAGTATTCAACTCAGCTACAAGCAAGATAGCGGCAAGTTCTTTACAAGGCACGGCTAATATTAATATTAACGGTGTACTAGACGGAGATATGAAAGGTAGTGTGTTTGCAGATAACAGTACACTATTAGTAGACGGCACCAATGCTACTATAACAGGTTCAGCTGTTAAAGGCAGCGTAACAAATTTAACAGAACTGAGTAGTAAACTTGTAGTAGCAGAAGCTGTAGCTACAGGTGATGCTCCATTAAGATGTTTTGGTAGTTATGACGGTACAGATGGTCATTTCCTTACACTTACAAGATCAAGAGGAACAGTAGCATCTAAAGTAGCTCTAAATGCTGGCGATCATATTGCATCAATTGTATTCAGTGATTTACAAAAAAATGCCAGTGCTGCACAAATTAGAGCACATGTAGATCCTTACGGAACACCAGGTGCTACAATAGCTCCAGGTAAATTATCATTTTATACTTCAAGTAATGCTGGTACTCCTTCCGAAAGAGCATTCTTTGATTATACAGGACAGTTTGTTACATATGGTATTCATAATGGTAGAACTTCAGCTGCAACTGGTATACCATTTTATTCATTATCAAACACAAATACAGTAAGTGATGGCGCAAGATTATTAATGCGTAGATCAAGAGGCACTTATGCTTCACCAACTGCTGTTGTATCAGGAGACGTACTTCATAGATTAACTTGGGGTGGACATGATGGTACGCAATATAAAGATACTGCATTTATTACTGCAAGAGTAGACGGCACTGTTGCAACAAACCAAATACCAACATCACTTGATGTTAAAACAACTTCAGCATCTGGTGCAGTACAAACAAATGCATCATTTAGAAAAGACTTAGTAACTGAAGTAGGTGGTGCTATTAAATTAGCAGTATACGCAGATAACACTGCTAGAGATACTGCAATATCAAGTCCAGAAGCTGGAATGATTGTTTTTAACACAACTAATACAAAATTCCAAGGTTACACTGGTGCTGCTTGGGTAGATTTAAATTAATCAACTAATACTGCTGAATTTGTAGGAATTTCTAATTTTATTGGATTCATTTGACCTATTTCATATGCTTTAAGAAAGCCTTTTAAACCTTCGACATCTCCAGACATCATCCAATCACTAGCATTTTCTTTAACATAATCTAAGCCAGCTCTCCAAATAGCATGTTCTTTTGAACCTTTATGATTAGTCCAAAACCAATCATCAATTTCACTATACCAATCTCTTGTACTTTTATTAGCTTGCCAATAATTTTTTGCCCAAGTTGAATTGTAAATTAATGGACGTAATATTCTTTCGTGATATTTTCTATGATTACTCCAAATTTCACCTATGTTTTTTGGTTTCCATAAATGTATATACTGAGGATTTAATTCAATCCATTTTTTAATTATGTGACATTGTTTAGCAATAATTTTTGCTCCAGCAGGATGCCAGTAAAAATATTCAATTGCAGTATTATCATAATCTTCTACAAATTCACTAACTGTTGCTATATTACATGCTTTGTCACTAAAGCACATTTTGAAAGTATTTCCTTTTATATAAGTTCTCGGTTTTTCTATTCCAAGTAACATACATATTTTTTTATCCTTATCAAACCTTTTACGTATTTCTTTCATATGTAAAAAATTATGACGCATAAAACCACTAGGATTCATTCTTTCTCTTGTTTTTTCAATCCAGCCTGCGTCACCATAACTTCTAAACAATTCAAATAAACCTTTACTAAGATCAATTACACTTATTTTTGTATTGGGGGATCGCTTTTTAAGATCTTTTAATCTACCTTCAGTTTGTAATTTGTATTCTGCACCTTCGTTCCAATTGTTAATTTCGTTGCGGTTGACTGTAGTAAGTGCATTTAAATCTTCCATTACATTTGTTACAACTTCGTCAACAAATAATCCTTGTCGTAAAAAGGCTTCTAATATATTATTACTGTCGCCACCACCACTAAATGCAAGGCATATGTAATCATACTGTTCTCTAATTTGTCTTGCACGTTGTAAATATAAATCGTCAAGTGTTTCATGAGGCTCTATATGCCAAGGAAAATTATCAAATGTCTCATCGTTAAAATGCCACTCTAAATCTTTTTTAACTTGTGTAGCATATATACACGCATGAATTTTCGATGTAAAAGTTTTACCATTACAAGTATAATAACCTAACTCTTTGTGTGGAATGTTCATAATTTAATATCCTCAAATGTGTGCCTAGGATGCCATCTGATAAGAAACATAATTCTTTCATTTTCATTATCTAAATTCTCGACACCATGCAATATACCAGCATTTATAATAAACGGTTTATCCATAGTATATGATTCTTTAATTACTAATTTAGTTTCATCAATGGGCCATCGTCCTTCCATATTATCCTCATTCCATTCATAAAATGTAGTTACACTATTTTCAGTGTTTGCTACAGGAATATTTACTCCAATCCAGTCCCCAAATTGCGGGCTTATATCTATATGAGGTCTAATTTTTTGTTTAGGTGGTGTAAAATAATATGTATAACGATCAGGCTTTATTTTAAAATTTTTATCTAAATAGACACTTAAATTAGGCGATACTTCTGCTATATTACCCCATATTCCGTACCTATTTTTATCCTGCTTTTTAACCATTATATTGGTGGTTATTGGCATATCCTCTTTTATATTATTAGCAAATTCTAACAATTCTTTTTGTATTTTTTTAAAATTTTCTATATTGAGGAATTCAATAACCTTATCCATCGCAGACCTTTTTGCTTACAACATAAATATTTAGTGATAAATAGTAGTAGGAGAACAATTAATGACACAAGTTTATAAAAGAAACTTTATGCGACCTCATACAGATGCTCCATGGTATATACCTAGTGATGAGTTCACTGCATGGGTTAAAGAAAAATATATTGATACAGGAAAATGTAGTAAGTGGCGCGAGATGTCATATGACGATTCTAGTGAATTAACTATGACTTTAGAAAGTGTATGGGACGATAGTATTACTGTTGAAGAAGTTACATCGCAACCTATGTGGGTTGAGTCTACAGAATCTGAAATTCAACATAATACTGATTGGGGTATAATACTTGTAAGCCAAGGTATGGAATAGGTACTATTCTTTATACAAGTGCGGGCAATATTTCTTATAAAGATCTACAACATCAGTTAGTACTGACCTCCAGTTAGTACCACGTTGCTTATCTAAAATGTCCATTACGCGAATAAATTCTTTAAGATGTTTTTCTTTACTATGATCCATATATTTTTCTAATAATTTAATCTCACCCTTTGCCCATTTATCATAAAGTGGGTCTCCAGAATGTTTTTTTAAATTTTCAATAATTTCCAACTTTGCTGGAGCAGGATAGTTTCTAATATCTAACCAATTAGGACCTTCTAAGAATCTAAAATATGTGTCAACTCCTATTTCTTTTGCAAGTTGACTAATTCTAATTACACTATACGGACTAGCTATTCCAACACAAGTGCTTATATAGTGTATTGGGATTCCTTCTTCTTTTAGAAGTTTTAGATTCTTTTTAACACGTTCAAAGTTGCCAGGGAATCTAATTAAATTATATCTATCGTCAGTATCATCTATACTAACACAAAACCAAATCTTTTTAAAATGTTTCCATTTATCTATAACTTTTTTGTTTATAACACTTAAATTAGTATCATATCGTAATTGAATATTTTGTGCATAACCTTTGTCTATTAAAATATCTAAACATTTTTGCATTGCTGGAACAACCAAAGGTTCACCACCAGTAAAATAGATATATCTTAAATCAGGTGCTATATCATTAAATGATTTCCACCAACTGTCTGTTTCCCACCAAGGTTCAGTCCCTTCCATTTTTATTTTGTCATGTTCGTCATAAAAAAAACTAAATTCTTTTGCTTCGCCTTTTTTGTATACACCTTGATTTCTATTATATTGTGGAGCGCCGTATCCTATTGCTACCCAGTCAGAATACCACAAATTACTATGTTGTGGACTACACATAATACATTTTTGATTACATAAGTTACCAAAACGTAAATCTAAATTTACAACTTTTGCTTTAGTTGTTCCATCAAGATTTGTCATTTCTTCTGCTTGTTCAAATTTTACATATTCAGGAATAGTAGCACCAGTTTGCCAAAGAACTCTTTGACGTTTGCTTCTTCCGTATTTTGCACTTTTGCCCCATTCAGATAAACCTTTAGTTGCTTCTTCTGAATCAAAACAACTCCTACATCTTTTAGGTTTTTCATTATTTGCTAATTGAAGTCGATGTTGCTTATGTGTTTCACTATTAATTGCTTGTTGAATTGAATGTGTAGCAATATTCATTACTTTACCGTCTTTATCAAGACACATTCCAAAATCTTTATCAAAATTTGCTAAACAACAAACTTTAAAATCACCTTCTGCATCTATTTCTACCTGACTATATACTTCAGGACAAAATGAATCTAAACTAAAGCATCTGCTCATAATAGTTCTACCAAGTTACTAGTTATATACTCAACACTTACAATACCTTTTATGTGATTGACTGCTTGCCCTGCAAATACATGTCCTTGTGTTCCTGTAGTTATACCTTTTTCTAAAGATAACGTATTATTATAATCATCTTGTTCTATTTTTGAAAAAACTAAGCCGTTTTGGTTTGATTTTGTAAATCTATTAACATCGTCAAATGTACTATTGACCATTTTGTTTTTTGCCTCTTCACTTAGTCTACTTTCTTTAGATGCGGCAAATAAAGTTCCAATACCAATTGAATCTGCTCCTGCATCTAAAACATCTTTCACATCCTGTGCTGTTCCTATTCCACCCGTAACAATTAATTTTGCATCAGGATACTCTTCTAAAACATATTTTATATCTTCATAAATAGAATTTTTATCACGCCTATCTGTTACCGAGCCGGCGGCGTTAGCTGATTTCAAAACATATCCATCGAATAAAGTATCTCCAAACTTTTTTAATATATCTAAAATTAAAAACCTAGCAAGGCTTTTATATATAATCTTGTATCCTTTGTTTCTCCACTCATTAAAAGATGGTTGTAATTTTTTAAAATTATCATAATCGTAGTCACTTAACTTGCCATCAACAAATTGAGGATTGCCACATATTATTTCTATATGCGTAAAATATTTTTTATCTATAAATTTTTGAAATGCAGAATGATTAAACTGACTATCAGTTACACTAACATATAATTCATTTGTTCCTGTTTCATTATTAAACTCTATAAGTTCATCCTCAAACCTTTGCCAGTCTAGTTTCCAAGGAGTCTTATGATTTAAATTTCTATGATCTCCTTTTTTTAAAGATTCACTTTCTATATAACTTAAACTAATTACACTGGGAAATATGCCTGCTTTTGAACAAGCAATAGCTAAATTTTTTTCGGATACTCTATTCATAGGAGAGCATAATATAGGATATTTTGAAGTAAGTAATTTAGACATCACATTTATTTATGTATGTACTTAACCCCTATAAATAGATATGACATGATAAACAAAAAATTAGGCTATTATACCGTAGATAATATAGAATTTGATAGTAAAATTAGAGCTTGTTTTTACGCACAAGAAAATAATAAAGATGTACATTGGCATTTTAATAAAGACACTTTTAAAAACTATAATTGGCAAATAGAACCTGCAGAAACTTTAGATACCTTATATGATAGAAGAGCTCAACAACTTCGTGACTCGTATGACTACATAATGTTAAGTTATAGTGGTGGTTCAGATAGTCAACAAATTGTTGAAAGTTTTATTAGGCAAGGAATACACTTAGATGAAATTGTAGTAAACCATATGGAGAAAGCAAATCTAAAACATACTATAATAGATCCTAATAATAAAGATCCAAGAAATGCTGCCTCAGAACATTACCTACAAACTATTCCACGTCTTAAAGAAATAGAAAAACGTGCTCCTAAAACAAAAATTACTATTTTAGATATGTCTGATTATTTGTTTGACTCTTGGTTAGAGGCAGGCGATGCTAGTTGGGTAATGGACAAGCGAGAAGGTTTGAATCCATTAAATGTTACGAGATTTAATTACATACATTTTAACGAAGTAAGGAAAAATTTTGATCGCAGTAAAAAACTTGCGTTAGTATTAGGTATTGAAAAACCAAGAACCTTTATACATTCAGACGGAAACTTTTATATGAGATTTAACGATAGATCAACAAATATTATAACTATCGAAAATCATATTAAAGAATATGATAATTCAGTTGTAGAATATTTTTATTGGTGTCCTGAAAGTGTAGATATATTATGTAAGCAGGCACATGTTATAAAAAAATGGTTAGAACTAACTCCAGAAAAACAACCTTACTGGTACGGCAAAAATATGACTGCTGATTTATTTAGACTAGTGCATGAAAGAGATTTACGACCATTACTATATTCAAATTGGAATAATAATTGGTTTCAATCAGATAAAGCAACTTTGGATTGGTATAGTGAATTTGATTCTTGGTATATACAGGGTCATAGAGGCACCAAACATCATGATATTTGGACAGAAGGAATCCAGTTTGTAAAGACACATGCTAGTAGATTCGTAAATACTGTACACGGGTTCGAAGATGGATTAAATGTGTACACACATAATTACAAAATTGGGCCTATGGCGCCAGAAATAATTACTGACTCCCTACTATGGGATAAGTAATATACATACTTAATGAAAAAGGAGATGGAAAAACTATGTTAAATAGATTTACAGAAAAACACCCTAGAACTATTGCTAAGATGGTTTCCTGGAGAGTGTTATTAACTATATCCCATATAGTAAATGGCTTTCTAGCCACAGGAAGTGTATTAGTAGGGTTAAAAATTGCTGGGTGGGCTACTGTAATAAACAGTACCTTATACTGGCTACATGAAAGAGCGTGGAACTTTATCGATGCTCTTAGAAAGGGTAACGAAGTAAGAACCTTCGATGATCGTGAGCCTAGGTCGGCTTTAAAAATGATCAGCTGGAGAGTGGTTATTACTTCCAGTAACTTTTTTATTCCGTTCATTGTAACCGGAAGCTGGGGAAGTGCAACTATCTTCGCCGGATTAGCTACTGCTGTTAACATGTTCTTATACTATGCACATGAAAGAGTGTGGAACATTGTTCCATGGGCTAAAGGATTATCAAAGTTAATTGATCCTTCATTAGCAAAAGTCGAAGACGCTCCAAAGCGTGGAAGAAAGCCTAAGACTGCAAATGCTTAATGTCTTATGGTTTTGAAAACAGTAAGTTCTATATAGACTTTGTTGCTTGTACTCGTTCAGTAGATTCTCCTAGAAAGGAATTTGCTGAACGAGCAAGTAGCATAGCAAAAAATAACAAAAATTTAATCTTAAGTTTTAGCGGTGGTATTGATAGTCAAGCCACCTTTCTTGCATTTAAAGATGCCGGTATTAATATTCCTTGTGCATTTATGCATATGCCAGGATACAATGATAATGAACACACTAATGTTTTAAAATGTGTACAAGAATGGAATATTGATATACATACTATTGTAATTGATCCTTATGAGATAAAGGACAATATTTTAGCAGAATCAGAAAGACTCCAAATTCCACCTAATCAAATATTACATGCATATTTTGTAAATCAACTTCCAAAAAAATATACGTTGGTTGAAGGGTTTAACGGGCCTGATCCATTTGTATATAATGGTAATCATTATATATTAGAATCAGCTAATAGTGTTGAATACGCTCGTTTAAGGGCCTATAAAACGCTTTGTAAAGCCCGTACAGTAGTCGGCTTTGAAAAAGACGAGTATATACTACTTAGTATTCTAAAAGACCGTATACTGACCTCTATGTGCAATGCATGGGATTATTATAATATAAAAGGATTATCGTTTTTTGATGAAGAACCAATTAGCATTATAAATTATTGGGACTTGTTTATTAAACCAATTTTTTATGGAAAAAATTGGGGTGATGATTTATTTTATTTTCCAAAATTTCAAGGTTGTGAGAATATAGATTTTATTGTAAACGGTATGCAACATCGTTACAAAGATAATCAAATGTTTATTAATGTTGAAGAATTGATAAACTTTTTAGAAACAGGTACAGGTACTAAACGTTATTGGCAGCGTAATCCTTCCCCGTAAGAGATATCCACATTTCATCTAGTGTTAATTCACTTTGTCTACGATAAGGCAATCCATTATACTTATTTTTTAAAAACTTTTCAAACTCACTAATTTTATCTTCGTATAATTCAAAGCCAACTTTCTTGCGCCTTTTGATCATCATTGGAAACTCTTCACTAAAGCCTTCAAATTTAGTACTACTATTACCTAACTTTCCAGGATAATAATCATTAATTAACTTGTGGAACCATTTCCATCTGGTATGTGCAATTAATATACCTTGCGACCATCTTCCCCATTGATAAATTGCATGTCGGCCTACAGCAATATTATAACGATCATATGCACAATCGCTTTCAAGTTCCCAGGCTTTCCAATCGCCTTTTTTAGTATAATCACTATCACTTCTTTGCCATGTAACATCTGCCATACAAAGTATCGGAAGTCCATCTACAAAATCGGCAAACTTCATTTGTGGAAGACCTCTAGGTCGATCACATTGTGCTAGTTCACTTATTTTTTCGGCTTCATTTTCATAAAAGGATTTTAAATTCATATCTATTATTTTAATATCTATACCTAAACTATTAGCAATAGAAACTGCATAACTTACATCATATATATTAATATCATCTTCATAACGAACTACATATACATTAGGATTACAACCAATGTGTAGAAAAGCTCTAAGCATCATTTCGCTATCTACTCCTCCACTAAAAAATATACTAGGTTTAAGACCGGAATGTATATCTAGTGTAGACTTTGCACCTTTTACAGCTTCTTCCCATAATGTTCCTATAGGAGAATTTGTAGGAGTATATACTGTTTTAAATTTTGCAGTATCTGACGGACTTCTTGCATGTAAAGGCCCATTATCATACTGCCAACTTGCCCAGTCATTCTCTGTAAAATTTTTCATTTTTTTGCTTTCTTATACGTGTTAAATAAAATATCCCAAATTGGAAAAAATAAAGAATAATTTGTCCGCCAATTTCTATGATGTTCTAAATGTGTTTTTCCTGCACTAAAAGGTAACAAATGAAAATTAGGATTATGTTCAACCCATTCCTGTATAAAGGCTGTCCATATATAGTATACAGCAAATATCCACCAATGACCTGTAAAATAACAAAATATTAATGTAGGAATAATTTCAGTTATTACAATATCTAATGTACTCATCCAATCATCAGTAAATAAAAATATATTCTGCCACATCCATTTAGGTTGCTGTCCAGTTACATATCTATGATGGTGCCAGTGTATCTCCTTTAGGTAAGGTACATAATGACAAATCCTATGCGACCAATATAGTATAAAAGTCCAGCAAAAAAATATGAAAATATATTCCATTTAATGTATTCCTAATTCTTTTATTTCTTCCCAAGGTTGAAAATAATTAATTTGTAAAAAAATTCTATCAAATTCTACTTCGGGAACACCGTGTTTAATCTTTGCATTAATCATAGTAGGACATTTATATGTATGCGACAATGTTACATCATTATCATCATAAAATACAATTGGGCTAGGATCATCTGTTAAAGGTATCATTAATACACCAGTTCTCTGTGGGTCAACATGTGGCGGCATATATCCTCCCGCAAGTACTTTTGTAAACTTATAATCATCACTTTTTACAGTTTCAATTAAACTGTTTGCAGCTGTGCAATCTTTATCCGTTAAATCATAGTACTTACATTCTTTTGCAGTATCCAACTTGTATTGAGATTTAAAATGTATATTTTCTTTGTAATTTACATGATTATTTTGATAGTTATATATTTCTTGTTTTGCATATTTAAGATTGGGAAATTCAATTATATAATCAGTTTTATAGTTCATAAAATTTCCTTGTAACTTTTAACTTTTAAAGGCCATCTAATTAACAAGATCACCCTAGTAGAATCACCATAATTAGTTGCAGAATGCATTACGTTAGTACTTATTGCACAAGGCTTATCAACTACATAAGTTTTGACAAGTCTTAATTTATCTTTGTCTAAAGGTCTTCTAAAAAGACGTTGATTAAATTTGTTAAATTCTTTTTCAGAATCAATATTAGATTCATCACAATCATAAAAAAAAGTTTTTCCTTTTTCGTAATTTATTACAGGAATATTTATTCCCCAGTTTATTGGTGTTGCATTGGAGCCATCCATATGGGGAGCTAGTTCAGCTCCTGGCGGGGTAAAATAAAATTTTAATGAAAAGGGATACACACTCAACCCGCGTAACCAATTTTCTAAAGCAGGAATTTTATCTTTTATAATATCCTTAGGTATAAGAGCACTGTAGGCGTCTTTACTTTTTTTTAAAAAAGTAAAACTTAAATTTTTTAATTCATTTTTTATTTCATCAATATTATCTATTTCTATAAATTTTATAAAGTCTGTCATTGTGGCGCTCCGTTTTTTAATTTTATAAAGTATTCATTAAGTAGACGATCACGCCTTGCAATTAAATCTTCTTCAGGAGTGTTTAGATAATCCTCTGTTTCTAGCTTTAAGTTTGTAGCATGTGCAAAACTATACCAACTTTTAGGATGTATTCGATTACCCCATTTATTTTTGTGTAATTCCTTTTTTAATATTTCACTAATTTCTTGCGATCGTTTTTTTGACAATCCTTTATTATTTGTCCAGTTTATTCCCTCTTTATCAAATGTGTAACCATAAAGATCAGGGTTAAGTTCCATTTGATTCAACCAGTGT
>MDSV01081029.1_pt1 | contig 14417 bp, 15 predicted proteins | sample 810851 | NCBI WGS metagenome assembly MDSV01 (sample SAMN05326640, study PRJNA326480) | marine metagenome | isolation source: seawater | place: Atlantic Ocean: North East | collected 2012 | reverse complement strand
TGGAAGATTTATTTCTCCTATTGTAATGGGTTTAGTTTTTTTTTTAGTTGTAACACCCACAGGGATAATAATGAGATTATTTAAAAAAGATTTATTAAAACTAAAAAAAAAATAACTCAAATACTTATTGGATCAATAAAGAAGAGTCCAAAAGTGATATGAAAAATCAATTTTAAATGAGTTTCATTATTGAGTTTTGGAAATTTTTAAAAATTAGAAAAAAGTTTTGGTTGCTACCGATTATAGTCGTTTTAATTATATTTGGAGGCTTAATAATTTTAAGTCAAGGATCAGCAGTAGCACCTTTTATTTACGCAATATTTTAAATATTTTATGGATGACTTTCTTAAAAAGGAATACAAACTAAACAATGATATATTTACTTTTAAAATTGAAGACTCATCAACTAATAAAGTAACAAATTTTTATAAGGAAAGTCCTTTTCCCAATTATAAAGATACAGATAATAAATCTACGATTCTAGAAAAAGGAGATAAAAATACATTAGCTGCACAATTTAAAAAATTTATAGGCTATAAAAAAAATGTTTTAGAAGTTGGATGTGGTACTGGCCAATTATCTATATACTTTTCGATAGGAACAAATAATGAAGTGGTTGGTTTAGATCCAACAATTGAGTCTTTAACTTTGGCAAAAAATTTTGTAAATAAAAATGGCATATCCAATATTAGATTTGTTAATGCTGATATATTTGATGATGTATTAACTGAAAATTTTTTCGATTTTATATGGTGTAATGGTGTTTTACATCACACTAAAGATCCGTATGGAGCCTTTAAGGTACTTATTAAATCATTAAAGAAAAATGGTTATGTTTTAATTGGTTTGTATAATAAATATGGAAGAATAAGAACTTTAATTCGAAAATATTTTTATAAAATTTTTGGAAAAAAATTATTGTCAATAATAGATCCTACACTAAGGAATCTTAAGTTAGATGAAAATGAACAAACTGCATGGATTAGAGATCAATATACTCACCCAATAGAAAGTTTACATAGTATTGATGAAGTTTTAAAATGGTTTAAAGAGCACAATATAGATTTTGTTAGCTCGATTCCATCCAGTGATTTTGATTATGATTACAATAATATATTTTTAAAAAAAAATTCAGGAACTTTTTTTTCAAGAATGTTTAATCAAATATTAATGGTTTTTAATCGCCTTGGATCAGATGGTGGTCTCTTCGTGGTTATTGGCAAAAAACATTAATCTTGATAATATTTTAAATATAGATATTAATTTTTTGATGAGTTTCTTAATAGAATTTTACAAATTTATGATGGCTAGAAAAAAATTTTGGTTAATACCAATATTGCTTTTTTTGTTAATATTTGGAGGATTTGTAGTAGTAACGCAGGGAACTGCAGTCGCACCTTTCATTTACACAATTTTTTAAAATGACCTTCATTTTAGGTATTTCAGCATTTTATCATGATAGTGCTGCGGCTTTAATAAAAGATGGAGAGATTATTGCTGCAGCCCAAGAAGAGAGATTTACAAGAAAAAAACACGACTCAGGCTATCCAGAAAATGCAGTAAATTTTGTTTTAAATTTTGCAAAAATAAATCTCTCTAAAGTTGATCACATAGTATTTTATGAAAAACCTTTTCTTAAATTTGAAAGATTATTAGAAACATATGTTGCTTTTGCACCAAAAGGATTTGCATCATTTGCTAAGGCTATGCCTATTTGGCTAAGAGAAAAACTTTTTCAAAAAAAATTAATTATAGATTATTTAAAACTGCACGATAAAAATTTTAAAGATGAAAATAAAATATTATTTTCAGAACATCATCTAAGTCATGCTGCCAGCGCTTTTTATCCATCGCCATTTAATGATGCAATAGTACTAACTGCGGATGGAGTTGGGGAATGGGCAACAACTACGGTTGCAATAGGAACAGGCGACAAATTAGAAATAAAAAAAGAATTGCATTTTCCACACTCACTTGGATTACTTTATTCTGCATTCACTTATTATACTGGATTTAAAGTCAATAGTGGTGAATATAAACTAATGGGTTTAGCACCTTATGGAAAACCAAAATATATAGATCAAATATTAAATGATTTAATAGACTTAAAAGATGATGGAACTTTTATTTTAGATCAAAAATATTTTAATTATTCAACAGGTTTAACAATGACGAATGAAAAATTTGATAATTTGTTTGGTAATCCACCCAGAAAACCAGAAAAAGATAAAATTACGCAATTTCACATGGATATTGCTGCTTCAATACAATACGTAACAGAAAAAATAATGCTTATGTTGGCTAGATCATTAAAAGCTGAATACAAATTGTCAAATTTATGTTTAGCTGGGGGTGTCGCATTAAACTGCGTAGCAAATGGAAAAATACTAAATGAAAAAATATTCGAAAATATTTGGGTTCAGCCAGCAGCTGGTGATGCAGGAGGATCATTAGGAGCAGCCTTAGCTTATTGGCACATAGATTTAAAAAAAGAGAGAAAAAATGTAACAGAAGATAATATGCAAGGCTCTTATCTTGGAAATTCTTTTGAAGAAGAAGAAATTAAAAAAACATTAAATGAAATAGGTGCAGAATATAAAATAATGACCGAGAACGATATAATTGAAAAAACAGCAATAGAAATTTCCAATGGTAAAGCAATTGGTTGGTTTCAAGGTAGAATGGAATTTGGACCTAGAGCATTAGGAAATAGATCAATTTTGGGTGATCCAAGATCAGATAAAATGCAAAAAAACTTAAATTTAAAAGTAAAATATAGAGAAAGTTTTAGACCTTTTGCACCATCAGTTTTAAAAGAAGATGTCTCTAATTGGTTCGAATTAAATACAGATAGTCCATATATGTTGTTTGTTTCTAATATTAAAAGCGAAAAAATCATTAAAATAACTGAGGATGAAAAGAAACTTTTTGGTATAGATTTATTAAATATTAAGAGATCAGAAATACCAGCGGTAACTCACGTCGATTATTCTGCAAGAATTCAAACAGTTTATGAAGAAACTAATAAAAAATATTATAAATTAATTAAAAAATTTAAACAAATTACAAATTGTCCTGTTTTAATTAATACATCATTTAATATAAGGGGAGAGCCAATTGTAAATACTCCCCAGGATGCATTTAACTGCTTTATGGGAACCGAATTAGATGTTTTAGTAATAGGAAATTATTATTTAGAAAAAAGTAAACAAAATATAAATTTAAAGAAAGATTATACAAAACAATTCGAACTAGATTAATAATGAGTGTACTTTTTAAAAAGGAAGTTTTTTTTGTAAAGTTTCCTATACTTTTTCCACTATTATATTTAATTCTATTGTACTCTTTTCCAAGTTTTGAAACACAATTAGTTTTCATAACAATTTTACTTTTGGCAGAAACACATTTTGGAGCAACTTGGCCTTTTTTTTTAAGTAAAGTCAATTTTCCTCATATTAATAAAAATAAATTTTCTTTTATATACGTTCCAATATTAATTGTAGTTTTATGTTTGCTAGGTTTTTTTTTAACAAAAAATTTCTTTTTATTAATTTTTTTTGCTGCAAATGTTTACCATGTAACACGCCAAAGCTTTGGTATAACAAATTTATATACTAAAGAACCAAATCAAAAAAAATTTTTTATAAATATTATATATATATTTAACTTTATTTTTTTTTTAGTAGCTTTTTTTAGATTTTATATTCCGTTAGTTAATAATGAGCATTTGTTAGTTTTAAATACTATTATGATATTTTTATTTGGTTTAACATTCATATATTCGATATTAAAATATAATTTTTCTGAAAATTTTCTTACAATGGTAACTGGAGTTTTAATATTTTATCCAGTATGTTTTGTTAGTAATCCTGTGCATGCAATCATTATGGGTGTAACTATGCATTATAGTCAATATCTGTACTTAACTAATAAAGTTCTAAACAAAAGAGAAAGCAAAATTCAATATTCTAATAAAATAAATATTTTTAAAAATAAATTTGTATTAACAATAATTGCTTACTCTATAGTTATGTCAGTTCTATCCATTTTTGGAAAAAATGATTCAGAATTTTTAAGTAGTCTAATAATTATTCCAATTACTGGTCAAATGCTTCATTTTTATTTAGATTCTCAATTGTGGAAATTTAGTGAAAGCCATAATAGAGAAAATATTCTAAAATATTTAATTAATTAGCTTTCAATTAAAAATTAATTTTGTTTATCAAACTGTTAAATATAATTTTTGTACCTTTTTTATTCCAATGCAAATCTCCAAAAATAAAAGTATCTAAAACTATTTTTCTTTTATCTTGCCCATCAAAATTAGGGTAAAGTGAAATAAAATTTATATTATTTTTTGTAGCCCAATTTTCCCAATAAGGATGATGATACAAATCTTTATATACAATTTGTGATGGATGTGGATATAAAACAAAATCTATTTCAACATTATTTTCTTTTAACAGCTTAATTAATTTGTCTAAATATTTTTCAGATTTTTGTATTCCTTTTTTATAATCTTTAAATAAAGAGCTATCAAACGTCCAAGCTGATCTATCAACGTGGGTCATTCTATAAAATAACGTATCTTCTGCTGTTGTATCAAAAAAACTTTTGTTAAATTTATTCGAAGCTTTATATTTTAATTTAATATAATTTTTCAGGCTTTCAGTTCCATCGGAAAGCCTTAAAAAAGATCTAAAAATTAAAAAATTGTTCAATAAAAAATCTGAAAATTTAGATTCATCATTTTCTTCAACAATAATATTTTCATTAGAGTCAAATTTAATGAACAATTCGTCTATAATATCTGAAGGATCGAGAAAAATTATTGATTTATCAAAAACATATCCTTCATCTAAATAATATTTTATTTTTCTGTAGTAGATACTAGGTGAATAGGATCCAACAGCGCTATTTAAAACTTCATATGTATCAATAAGATGGTTTTGCAATAGACCACCTATCGTATATTCATAGTCATATCCTGCACCTTCTATTGCTGAGTCACCAATTAAGAGCAATCTTTTTTTTTTTAGGTATTTTTAAAACCTCTTTTTTAGTGATATCTCTAAATCCAATTGAGTTTGTTATTAATCTTTTTTCTAAACTAAAACCCCAGGGTTCGATAATATCAATGTTAGCCATTAAACCGTGATGGTATATATCAGATGTTATTCTCCAATAATGATCTATCAATCTTTCATATTCCCAAAAGCTTTTTTTTTTGAAAAATAAATTTGATAAAATAAAATCAAAAAAAAGCATCACAGAAAAATATATAAAAATTTTTTTAATTTTTTTCATTTAATAAATTTAATAAACTGTTAGCTATAATATTGTGTCCATTTTTATTCCAATGGTTATCACACTCAATAAAATTTTTTAAGTAATTCATTTTTTCATCATCATTTTGAATAAATTCATTATAGGTATTTATAAAATTAATTTTATTTTCAAAAGACCATTGGTTCAAAAAATTAAAATGTTTGCTTGATATGAAATGGATTTTATCAAGAATTTCCATCCCAGAAGGATAATATACTATATGTAGCTCAAAATTATATTCTTTTGATAATGATAGTATTTTATCTAAATAGACTAATATATTGTTAATACCTTCATTAACCCATTTTTTTTGGTATATTTCTTTTTGATATCCATATCCAAATCTTTCCGGTTCCAGATAATTAATATAATTTTTTTCTTCTTTATTTAAAATACATTTTTTTGATTTTTCAGAAATTTTTGGTGAATTAAAATGTTCATAAAATTTAAAAATAAAAGAATTCTGTTTTAAATAATTTTTAATAAAGTATTTTTTATTTTTATTTTTAATTTCTGTATCGCTATCCCATTTTCTTACAATATTTCCTTTAGAATTTTCTCTATAAAATAAACCTTCATCCTGAATATCTGAATGATCTATAAACAAGAAAATTTTATCAAATTTAAAGTTTTTTTTTTCCAAGAAATATTTCAATTTTTTATAATAAATTGAAGGTGAATAACTTACGTATCCTAAGTTTAAGAGACTATATTTGTTATTTTTATTATTTAAAATATTTATAAAATGGTTTTTATATTCAATACCCGCTCCATAGACAAAAGAATCTCCAATAAATCCAATTTTTTTTTTGAGATTATTTATTTTTCTACTATCTTTGCTTAAAACTCTAAAAGAATGTTCATTTGTAACAACCCTATATTTTTTCTTTCCCCAATGTTCGTAGACATCAATATTAGGCGCTATTTCGTGATGGTACTTAACTGATTTTAATGAATAATTTCTAGTAGTTCCAATTGTTTTTTTAAATTTTTCTGGAAGTATAATGTTTAAAATGAGATCGAAAACCAACGCAAGAATAACAATTATTATTGTTGTTAATATTAATTTATAGCTTTTAGACAGCATTCTAATTTTATTTAATAAATGAATTTAATTTCTTTACAAGTATAGTTACTATAACAAAACGTATCTTTTTTAATATGAAAGTAATTAACGATAACTGTTGCACTTGGATAAAGCAACTTACAGCAAGAGATAATGTAAAATCGCTAAGACATGATTTGCATTGTGACTATCTAATTATTGGAGCTGGTTATACAGGCTTATCGGCAGCTAGAAAACTATCAGAAATAAGCAAAAATAAAAAAATAGTTGTAGTTGATGCGCAACTTGCTGGTGAAGGAGGTAGTGCTAGGAACTCTGGTTATTTAGTTGATACAACTTTAAATGATGGCTTTACATCCATTAGTGATATTGAAAATTATAAAAAAAAAGTAAAAATTTTTGAATTAGGAATAAAATCGATTAAAAAATATATTAGAGAACATCAAGTAGAATGCGAATGGAATGAGTGTGGTAAATTCTTTGCATCATCATTAATTAAAGATCGAGCTAAAGCTGTTTCATTTTCAAACTTACTAACAAATTTAGGTTTTGAAAATAAAATTTTATTTAAAGACGATTTAAAGCAAAAATTAGGTACATCTTTTTACAATATAGGTGTTTATACATTAGGTGGAATTTTACTAAATCCTGCTAAATTAGTAAGATCTATGATTGATACACTTCCAGAAAATGTAGATTTATATGAAAATACAGAATTATTAAATTGGAAAAAAATAAATAAAAAAATTGAATGTATTTTTGTTAAAAACAAAATAATTTCAGACAAAGTGATTTTTTGCACAAATGGTTTTTTAAAATCATTAAAAGTTAAAAAAAATTATAGTTTTCCAATTACATTAACGGCAAGTATGACCAGACCTTTAACTGATAGGGAATTTATAAATATTGGTTCACCAAAAGAATGGGGAGTTCTTCCCATAAGACCCATGGGAGCAACAATAAGAATGACCAAAGACAGAAGAATTCTAATAAGAAATACGGCGGAATTTAAAAATCCATTTTCAATGAATCCAAAAAATTTGAGAGATAGAGCTAAAATTCATGAACAAGGTATACAAAAAAGATTTCCATCTTTACCTAAAAATATAATTGAAGATAGTTGGTCAGGTGTGGTTTGTAGAAGCGGCAATAGTTCACAAATATTTGAAAAAATAGATAATAATGTTTTTGTCGCAGGCTGTTACAATGGATCAGGTATTGGAGTTGGTACTTTGTTTGGAGAACAAATAGCTCTTATGGCTACTGAACAACAATCAGAGGAAATTTCTATTATAGAAAAACGAAAAAAACCTAATTTGCTTCCACCTCAGCCCTTTCTAAATATTGGAATATATTCTAGACTGGCTTATGAAAGATTTAGAGCTAGAACTGAAATATAAATGAAAAAAAATATTAAATATATTATATTTATTATCCTTGGAATAATTGCTCTATATTTTACAAAGATTAATTATAAAGACCATAGTATGAATAAATCAATTTTAGCATGTGTAATCGCACAAAAAAATAAATCATCAGATATGACCAAAGCAGAGGCTGAAATATATTGCAAGGAAGAAATAAATAAAAAAATAAATAAATAAATGAAAAAAATAAAGTTTATAATTTTTTTTGTAGTTTACCTTATATCTTTATTGACATACTCTAATTTAATGGCGTTTGAAGAATCGGCATATAAAGTTATAAACAAAACCGATACTTATGAAATAAGGCAATATACAGACCGTTTAGCCGTTCAAGCTCGACTTAGCAATGAAGATAGTAGCTTTAGAAAACTATTTAATTATATTTCGGGAGCAAACCTTTCTTCAAAGAAAATAGATATGACTACACCTGTTACTCAAACAGGAAAGGAAAATGGTTTATTTATGCAGTTTTATCTTCCTTCAAATTTTGACAAAAAAACTATTCCTATACCATCAAATCCAGATGTAGAAATCGTAACAATGAAAGGAGGATATTTTGCAGTAATAAAATATTCTGGCAGATCATCAGATAAAAATTTTGTCAATCATAGTAAAATTCTTAAAGAGAAACTTTTGGAGGATAAAATAAAAATTAAAGGACCACCAATCAAAGCTACTTATAATGGACCATTTACACTTCCTGCTTTTCGGAGAAATGAAGCAATGTATAATATTGAATGGAATTAAATCAAATTATTTTAGATATTAGTAAATAGAGACTAAAGTACGACTAAATCAAGTTTTTGTTTTCCCAATCTTTCGTTACCATTTTCTGTAACTAAATAAGTTTCACTCAAATTCATCGCCAATTCATTATCTGAATCCATAAGTATCATGTGCATAAAGAAGACATTCTTCGGCTGAAAATAAATTTTATGAGTTAATATTCAAATCCTTGCTAACAATTTCTTTTTTTAATTTCATTTCTCTATATGTGATTATCAATACTCCTATAAATATTATAAAGGCTCCGAACCAAGTGTATAAATCTGGAATATCATTAAAGATATAATAACCAAGTATCGATGAAAATATTAAGCCTAAAAATGAGTATGGTTGTGTCATTGTTACATCAACTAATTTATATGCGTGATTGATGCATAAATGAAATACTGTTCCTGTAAAAGCTGCCAAAAATAAAAATCCTAGAGTTTTTATTGAAGGAGGTTGCCAGAAAAATATCGTCAGAATTGATATAAAAATAATCATAAAAACATATTGATAGGCCAGTATTGTTATGGCGCTATCATCAGCAGACATTTTTTTTGTCATTACTATTACAATTGCCCAAAAAAATGATGATCCCAAGGCCATTGAAACTCCCAAAGATATATCAATAATTCCTGGCCTAATTATAACTAGCATTCCAACGAAACCCAATATCAATGCAATTGTTCTATAAATATATATTCTTTCTCCCAAAAACATTACTGCAAGCATTGTTACAATAAATGGAACAATAAATTGAATGGCCGTGAACTTTTCAATTGGTATTAAAGATATTGATCCAAAACCCAATAACATTGCCGGAAGATTTAAAGATGATCTAACAAAATGAAATTTTAAATTTTTAGTTTTGAATATAGAAAATTTTGATTTTATTATTATTGGAGAAATTATCATCAATCCAAAAACAAATCTAAAAAGTGCTGCAGTTATTACATTTACTTCAAGTTGAGCCAATTTTGTTGATGCAATCATAATATGTGCAAAAAAAACAGAAATTATTATTAAAAAAATTGCATAATTATTTTTGTTCATTTTTTTATAAAACTACTAGATCAAGTTTTTGATTACCCAGTCTTTCATTTCCTTTTTCTGTAACAAGATATGTTTCACCCAAATTCATTGCTAAATTGTTTTCCGAATCCATCAAGATCATGTGCATGAAGAAGACATTCCCCGGTTGAATGACATACGGATTACCCGTGTAAAGCATTGGCCAATCCATCCAATTAGGAGAGAAGGTAGCACCTAAAGAATAGCCGCAAGCATTCATTCTTGCTTTATTATAACCAAGATTATCAAAAGTTTTTGCATGAACATCAAATACTTCTCCAACTTTATTCCCTGGCTTTAATTTATTTTCACAATTTATTAGCGCTTCAACACAAGCTTCGTGCATTTTGTGATGTTTTGGATCAGCTTTTCCAATAGGTATGGTTCTAAACATTGCTGAATGATAATGTCTAAAAGTTCCAGCCCATTCTATACTTAATTGATCAGCGTTTTTTAAAATTTGTTTTTCAGCTTGATATCTGCAAAGTAGGGCATTTTTTCCTGAACCTATAATAAATTCATTCGCGGGATAATCTCCACCTCCTTCAAAAATAACTCTATTCATTTCAGCTAGTATTTTAGATTCGCTAACACCTGTCTTTGCATACTTCCAAACTTCATCTAGCGCTTTATCAGCTAGTTCTGCTGCTTTTCTTACATAAACAAATTCTTCTTTTGATTTAATGACTCTTAAATTGTTAATAAGTTCTGATTTATCTTCAATTGAACAATAATTTTCTAAAGATTTATTTAATGTTAAAGCATTTTTACCTGTTAATCCGTAAGCTTCATATTCAATTCCTATTCTTTTTCCTTTTAGATTTAGTTCATTTAAAATAATCTTAAGATCATCTGTCGGTTTAGAATTGTCTTTATCTACCCAAATTCTTATATCATTAATATTTGAAGTATTTTGAGCTTGTCTTAAATCTGGAACTCTAGTTAATAAAATTACATTTCCCTTTTGGTCTAAAATTAAAGATTGAAAGAAAACATATCCAAAAGTGTCATAACCTGTAAGCCAATACATTGACTCTTGTCGAAACATTAATAGAGCATCAATATTTTGATCTTTCATTCTTTGGATAACTTTTGATTTTCTATTTGAAAATTCTATGTCTGAAAAATGCAAACCCATATATTTTATATTAATTAGATAAAACTGACATTGGATCTAATCTAGTTTGAAACCAATTTATTCTAAAGTCTAAATGAGGGCCAGTAGATCTCCCAGTTGAACCAACCGTTCCAATTACATCTCCTTGATTTATTTGATCACCAACTGAAACTAAAACATTTTCTAAGTGTGAATAAATAGTAGATATACCGTGACCATGATCCATAATTATAGTTCCACCGGTATAATACAAATCATCTTCAGCCATTGTGACTACTCCAGTTCCAGAAGATAAAATCATTGTTCCCTGATCAGCGGCGATATCTATACCGTAATGCGGCCATCTAGGTTTACCATTTAAGATTCTCTGACTTCCATAAACACCTGTAATTATTCCATCAACAGGCATTATGAATTTGTTTTTGAAAAAAATTAAATCAGAATTAATTGCCCTTGCTTCACCAATTGCATTATTTTCTTTTTTTATTCTTTTATAAACTTCTTCAGGTGGAGTTACCTTGTTCTCTGGAAGTCCATCAATTCTCTGTATTTTATATTTTCTTTTAAAGACTTTTTTTATAATTTTTTCTTTTTTACCATTATTTATCATAGTTATTAAAACATCGAATTTTCTATCTCTATCAATTCCAAAAACAAAATAACCATCTTTCGAAACTTTGATTTCTTTTTTATTAATAATTATTTTTGAATTAGGTTCAGTTTTTCCTATAATGAAATGACCTTGTATAAATTTTCCAGTAAACTCAATTGCAAAAGTATTTGTAGAAAATAAAATTGCTATGATAAGCAATACTTTTTTCATTATTTTGCTGTCCAACCACCATCTATTAGTAAAGACGTTCCTGTTATCATCGCAGCTGAATCAGAAGCTAGAAAACAAACTGCTGTTGCAACATCACTTTCAGATGCAGCTTTTCCCATTGGGATATTACCTATAGCTAGTTTTTTGAATTTTTTATTTTTAAAAAACCTTTTGACCATAGGAGTTTCAACAAAAGTAGGAGCTACTGAGTTAACTCTTATATTTCTTGATGCAAGCTCTACACCCATCCCTTTGGTTAAGCCTTCTATTCCAAATTTTGTCATATTGTATACATTTCTCCCAGTCATTCCCACATGACCAAGTTGAGAGGACATATTAATTATTGATCCACCTTTTTTTTTATTTTTTAACATTTTTTTTACAACTAGTTGAGCTACGTTAAATGCTGCTTTTAAATTTAAATCAACTATATAGTTCATGCTTTTTTGTTGAATTTTCTCAAAAGGTTCTGGAATATTTGTTCCTGCGTTGTTTACCAAAACATCAATTTTTTTTATTTTATTTATTTTATTTTTAAGATTTTCATAGTCCATTACATCACAGTTTACTTTTATTAATTTTGCTTTAACTTTTTTTAAATCTTTTTGAAGTTTATCGAGATCAGATTGTGTTCTACTTAAACCAATTACTGTTGCCCCAGCTTCTGCTAAAGCGATAGCGCACGCTCTTCCAAGACCTTTTCCAGCACCAGTTACAAGTGCATATTTTTTTTTTAGATTTATTTTTTTTAAATACATTTTTATATAAATAATTTTATATCAGTATAAATCAAATCTATAGCAACAATTAATATAGCAACTAATCCAAGCCATCCTATCCACTTATATTTCTTGATCCAATTAGAAATTAAAGTTGCTGCAGTAGCCATTAATATTATAGATAAAATTAACCCAAACACTAAAAGAACATAATGATCTTTAGCTGCTCCTGCTACCCCTAATACATTATCTAAACTCATTGTAACATCAGCAAGAATTACAGTAGTAATTGCCTTAACAAATGATGAATTATCTATTTTTATAGTATTTTCATTGCCAGCTTTATTTCTAATTACATCCTGATATAATTTGTAACAAATATACAAAAGCAACAAACCACCTATTAATCTTAATCCATTAATTTGAAGCAAGTATGCAGCAATTAATGTAAATATTATTCTTAAAACTACAGCCGCACCTATTCCCCAAAATATTATTTTTTTTCTTTGTTCTGTTGGAAACTGAGAGGCGACCATACCAATGATAATTGCGTTATCTCCAGCTAAAACCAAATCAATAAATACAATTTGAAAAAAAATTAAAATTTGTTCGCTCATGCTTTACTATCTTCAATTATCATATCAGAGGCTTTCTCTGCAATCATAATTGTTGGAGCATTTGTATTTCCTGAGGTTATATGAGGCATTACAGAAGCGTCTACTACTCTTAAATTTTCAAGTCCATGTGCAACACATCTATCATTTACAACTGCCATATCATCATTACCCATTCTACAAGTGCTTACCGGATGAAATATTGTGTTTGCAAATTTACCTGCTTCTGTTGCCAAAGCTTCGTTTTCAGTAATATTTATTCCAGGTCTTAATTCTTCTGGGTAATAATTTTTATATGCTTTAGAATTCATAACAATTTTACGAACAATTTTTAAAGATTTTCCTGCAATTTCTCTGTCTTCTTCAGTTGATAGATAATTCATTTTTATTTTTGGAGGCACTCTTGTATCAGAAGAACTTAATTCAATTGAACCTCTACTTGTAGGTCTTACATTTGTTATGGTAGGAGTAAAAGCAGGAAATTTGTGAAGACTAGATTTTCCTAAAAGATCTGTACTTGCTGGAGAAACGTGAAATTGTAAATTTGGAGTCTCTAAATGAGAATCGCTTTTTACAAAACCACATAAATAACTTGCACCTACAGTTAATGGACCTTTTCTAAACAAAAAAAAGTTCAATCCTGTAATAATTTTTTTTGAAATACTGTAATATATGTCATTAAGAGTTTCTAAATTTTTTACCTTATATACCGGCCTAAGCATTAAATGGTCTGTAAGGTTTCTGCCGACACCTTGATGATTTTTAATAACATTAATATTATTTTTTTTCAAAAGCTCTTCTGGACCGATACCCGAAGCTTGTAAAATATGTGGAGATCCAATGGTACCTGCAGATAAAATTATTTCTTTATTTGCTTTTACTGATATTAAATTATGATCAAGCCAATAATTAACATTTGTTGCTTTATTGTTTTCAAACTGAATATTTTTAATGTGAGCTCTTGTAATAATTTTTAAATTTTTTCTTTTTTTAACTGGGTTTAAATAACCAACTGCAGTACTACATCTAAAACCATTTTTAACAGTAAGTGGAAAGTATCCCATTCCTTCATTGTTGCCACTATTAAAATCTTCTGTTTTTTTATACCCAAATTCTTCTGCTGCTTCTAAAAACAAATCTAAAACTTTAAAAGTTGCTCTCATTTTTTCAACTTTTATAGGACCACCAGATCCATGAAAATCATTTTCTCCAAATTGAAAATCTTCAGATTTTTTAAAATAGGGTAGAACATCGTCCCAAGACCAACCAACATTTCCAAGTTGTCTCCAATAATTGTAATCATTAGATTGACCTCTAATATAAAGCATACCGTTAATAGATGAGCTTCCACCTAAAGTTTTACCTCTTGGATAAACCATTTCTCTATTATCACAATTTGGTTCTTTTTCTGTGTTAAAGCACCAATCTGTTTCAGGATTATGCATTGTTTTAAAATATCCACCTGGAATATGTATCCATGGATT
>MDSV01015918.1_pt1 | contig 14418 bp, 8 predicted proteins | sample 810851 | NCBI WGS metagenome assembly MDSV01 (sample SAMN05326640, study PRJNA326480) | marine metagenome | isolation source: seawater | place: Atlantic Ocean: North East | collected 2012 | reverse complement strand
CGAAGGTCGGCGCAGGAGTCGCCCAGCTTGGTCAAAGGCGCTGGGATGAGGTCCCAGTCCGTAACGGTTCGCAGGTTCGAATCCTGCCTCCTGCACTCTTCTTCATTCATATCTGCGCAAGGCAGGATGAGAACCGAGCGCCATCTCTGATGGCGCGTTGGTGAGAGTCCTGCACTCTTAACGATGAACAACGGTGCAAGGCACGATGAAACCCAAGTGTCGTTTTGCTTCTCTATACCCCACTATATATGACCAAAAAGCATGACGAGCATTGAAAAAGAGAAAGCAGAGGGTCGCGAACGATGAAGAAGACCATGGAACCCGCAGACCGAGGCATCATCATCGCCGTCGAAGGCATGGACGGAAGCGGAAAATCCACGCAAGCCATGCTTCTGTTCAACTGGATTCGTGCCCTCGGTCTTCCCGTTCATCACACGGAATGGAACTCCAGTCCTGTTGTTGCTGCAGCAACCAAAGTTGGAAAAGACACCAAGCGCTTGAAACCACAGACCTTCCACCTCATCCACGCCGCTGATTTTGCAGACCGATGGAGCAAACAAATCGAACCCATGCTCGAAGTGGGCGGCATTGTCATTTGCGACCGATACAAATTCACAGCAATGGCACGTGATGGTGCACGAGGTGTCGACAGGAAGACGATTGAGGAGAACTACTCGTTTGCACGCGAGCCTGACATCACCCTGTATTTTGACATCCCTCCCGAAGTGGGTTATGATCGCATCGTGACAGGTCGGCCAACACTGAAATTTTACGAAGCCGGGCTCGACATGGAATGGACGTTTGACCCGTTTGAATCCTACAAAATCCTCCAGGGGAAAATCAAGGCAATCTACGACGCCTTGGTCGAAGAAGCACGCATCGTTCGAGTGGACGCCATGGGGACGGTGGCCGAGGTACATTCCCGGGTTCGAGCCCTGATTTCCGAATACATTGATTTGAACAGCGTTCATCCCATTGATGAAAACGACAGAACGGCAGAGATGATTCGCATGTCTTCGTTTGATTGGAGTACGCTTGAGGAGGGAGATGCATGACAACAGAAGGGAAACTCATCGTCATCGAAGGACCCGATCACGTCGGTCGTTCCATGCATGCCAGGCTGTTGAGTGAACGCCTCAAAGCTCACGGCGTCGCCGTCACCATCGTGGGACTTGCACGTTCGACTCTGTTGGGTGATCTCATCAAAGGCTCGAACGCGGCGTTGCACCAGTTGAACTGGCGAACAAGAGCCTTGCTCTACGCCACTGACCTGCACGACCAGTACATCCATCAGATTGAGCCACTCATGGCGGCCGGTTTCGTCGTGATCGCTGACCGCTACACCATGACCCCGCTCATACGAGAATCCATTCGTGGCGGCGATGAGGAGTGGATTCGAGGGCTGTACAGTAGCATGCCTCAGCCTGACATCACCGTGGTGCTTCAAGCGGGCGGTCGGCGGCTGCTTAACCGTATGATGTACAACGATTCACTCACCAAACTCAACCACTACGAGGCCGGTGCGGACTTGGCGTTGTCGCCGTCCATCACTCGGTCGTTTTTGGAATACCAAAAACTCCTGAAACGAGCCTTCATCGAAAAGGCCGAACAGGGTGGGTATCCCATGATCCACACGCGTGCGACGGTGTTGGAAGTCCACGGTGCGATTTGGGATCACGTCAAACCGTCCGTGGCGGACATGCTTCAGGCCATCAAGAAGTGAGGTCCGCAAGCGGGACCCTCAACCGAGGAATCTCGACGTGGATGCGGTGTTTCGATGACTTGGGTTCCATCAAAAGCCCGTTAGCAGCCACGTGCATCACCAACGCTTTACTCACAGATTCAGGGGCCGCCGGCGGCCGTGCCTCCACCACAACACGTTCATCTTCTTGATAGTCAAACGCCATGGCAGGCACGCGCTTCAAACCGAGACGAATGCTGGCCTGGTGCCGATGGTGCCCGTCCAAAATGGTCAAGGTCGATCGGTCCACCAGCAGTGGTTTGTGAAAGAAATTGTTGCGCTGAATTTTTTCTACCATTTCCTCTACGCGCCACGGGAGGGTTTGTTCGTGAGGTCGCAGACGAGCGACTTCCACAAGCTCCCAAGCCATGATGCTCATTCGGCGAAGGCCGTTCATAGCCCTTCGGTTCGTCGCTTCCGTCATCATCTCACGGCCGCCGTGGTCAATCGGTCGTAAGGTGCATCCACGCCCAACCGGCGGTCGCTGAGTTGGTTCAAAAACGAATCAATGATCTCAACCGCCTGCTCGCATCCGTTCCGAATGATTGGGCGGGGCTCGGACGTGTTCAAACCACGAAGGACCTCATCGAGTTGCTCAATCGATGTTGCTTTGGGACGCACAACCTCGACATTGAGGAAAGTTTTCTGTGCCAGCACCCCGTTGATTTCCTGTTCAACTTGAGCAGGTTCAGGGAAACAAAGTGATGGGATGCCAAGGCAACCAACTTCCCCGAGCAGTTGCGTCCCAGCCGTTTGAACAATCCAATCAGCGGTCACCAAATCTTCAATGAATCCGTCGTTGGAAATGGGGCGGACCTCCACGTTTTCAGGAACATCCTCAGGATAGTGCCCGTAGAGTTTGAGGGTCAACCCGTGCGATTGGGCGTGAGCGGCAAGGTCGGGCAAATGATGGAGCACGCTTTGACGGAGATAAGCGATGACGTGCGTCCCTGATGGACGCCACGCATCGTGCGTGAATTCGGGCCGAAGCATTGGACCAAGAAGGTGGGTATTGGGTTTCTTGGGTTCTAAATTGAAGCCTTTGGACACAAGACTGAGCGCGGGCCGAGGAGCAAACACACGACACATGATTTTGATCGGCAGGAGTTTCAGTCGTTGCCTGCGGTTCAAGAGGTGGTTCAACTTTGCATCCGTTGAGAATCGTTGGGAATTGAAAGAGATCAACGGCACGTTAAGTCGGCGGGCAACGCCGGCAAACGTGGGTTCGAAGTCGGTGATGAGGGCGTCTGGGCCCCAATCGCGAAGCTGTTTGATGGCAGCATTGCGCCGTCGACGATGCCCGTAGAGATATCCCAAGCCTTTCAAGCCAGTACGAACATAAGAAACACGTTTTCGCACAATCACAAACCTTGGTGTTTCAAGATGGTAGACCGCATCGTGTCCAAAGGATTCACGAAGAAGTTCAAGCGCATCACCGCATGTGAAAAACGCCACCTCGTGCCCACGAGCAAGCAGACCATTGGCAAGCGTCAACGCTCGTGTGGTGTGGCCTCGGCCCTCTCCTGCAAGTGCGTACGCGATCTTCACAGGAGTGCCTCCACGAGTTGAGAGGAGGTGTTCTCGAATGTCATCGAACGCTCCACCTCGTTGAGGCGTTGCGCCGCACGAGTTCGCAGAGCCTGGACGGTGGTTGTTGAAGGTGCATAGTGAAGAATGTCCATGGTTCCGTCCATGGCCTCAGTTGTGGCGGTACAGGATTCGACCCAGTCACCGTCGTTCCAGTACTCAATACCGTTGACGCGTCGAAATTCAGCGCGGTGAATGTGACCACAGACGACGCCGTCGTAGCCTGCTCGCTGAGCGGCCTCCGTCACGGTTTCGGCAAACTTTCGGTAGGTTTTGCTGCTCTTTTGCAGTGCCCGCCTGGCAACGGTAGCCAATGACCAAGGTCTCATGCCCAAGCGATGACGGAACCAAGCCACGGGCCGATTGATCTTCATGAGGAGTTGGCACGCCATGTGGCCAAGGTGGCACAGAAATTTGCTGTGGCGCATAAACAAATCAAACTCATCACCGTGAATCACCCACAAACGACGCCCGTCCGCCGTGGTGTGAACAGCGTCTCGTTGAACGGATATTCCGTTGATGGAAGCGTTGGCCCAAGCTCGAAAACTGTCGTCATGGTTGCCGGGGATGTAGATGATGTTCGTGCCGCGCTCGGCCTTTTGCATAAGGTTTCGAAGAATGTTATCACAATCTTCGTTCCATGACCATTTCCGTCCTAAGACCCACTGGTCGATGATGTCGCCGACGAGGTAAATTGTTTCAGCATCATGCGTCTCAAGAAAGGCAAGCAGTTCAGCGGATTTGACACCGTTCAGGCCCAGGTGCCAGTCGGAGAGGAAGAGGGTCCGGTGGTGTTCGGCTGAAACAGACAACTACTCCCCTCATGCAGGATATGCATAAGGAAGAAATAGGGTTCCGGTGGAGAGATTATTGAGACCTATAGAGGACAAGGCCCTCAGCCAAACCGGCCTGAAACATACCGTGCGGTCAGTTCTTCTTTCGGATCTCCGAAAATCTTGGCTGTTTTGTCGAATTCAACAAGACGTCCAAGGTACATGAAACCCGTGTAGTCACTCACCCGTTGAGCTTGTGACATGGAGTGTGTCACAATCACCACGGTGAAGTGCTTCTTGAGTTCAAGAATCAGTTCTTCGATTTTGGCTGTAGCGATGGGGTCCAGTGCTGAACAAGGCTCATCCATCAAAATCACCTCCGGTTCGACAGCGATGGTTCGCGCGATGCAAAGTCGCTGTTGCTGGCCACCAGAAAGGCTGGTTCCCAATTCGTGCAATCGGTCATTCACTTCTTCCCAGATGGCTGCTCGTTTCAGCGATTCCTCAACAATTCGATCAAGTTCTCGCCGACTTGGCGTGTAGTGAAGACGGACCCCGTAGGCCACGTTATCGTAGATGGATTTCGGGAACGGGTTGGGCTTTTGGAACACCATTCCAACGCGGCGACGAATGGTCACCAGATCGGCGCCACGGCCCATGATTTCCTCGCCATCAAGTTCAATCGAGCCATCGATTTTACAAATTGGAATGAGGTCATTCATGCGATTGAGGCACCGAAGCAAGGTGGACTTTCCACAGCCAGACGGTCCGATCAGCGCTGTGACGGCATTGCGTTGGAACGGAATAGAAACGTTGTAAATCGCTTGGGCGCTTCCGTAGTGCAAATCCAGGTTTTTGATCCACATGTGTGCGTCACCATCAATGTCCAACAATTCGGTTGAGTCAGGGATCGCATCGTCATCATGGTCTGCGCCATGATCGGACGGTGATTCATCTCCACTCTCAACGTCTGTTGAGGAATCTGTTGATTCCTGGGCCGGTTCAACTTCGGATTTATTTTCGGTGGTTTCCTCAACTGAAGAGGATTTCAATTCGTCCACCATCTCTTTGATGAGGGTGGATTCGGAGGAGGCTTTCTCACCGTCAGCGCCTGATAGTGAAGTCAGAATGCTCATGACTTCAGCATGGTCGATGCCATCCTTGCCACCAAATGCCTGTTCAAGCAATGCTTTACGTTGGTTTTCGACATCATCAATGACGCCGTCAGCTTCGATCAGGCGGTCGATCATTGAGTTTAATTGTTCCAAGGTTACGCTGTTGTTCGTCATGTCTTTGAATACCTCCTGAAATGGGCGCGAAGAAGAATGGCCGCTGAGTTGACGACCACAAGGGTGCCGAGCAACACCAGTGAAGCACCGGCGGCGGCAACCTTGAACCCGATGGCAGGCATGTCAGTCCATCGGTAAACTTGAACGGGGAGGACCGTGTAAAATCCACGGTCGTTTGAATCCGGGCCAACGTACTCTGAGGGGTCGGAAGAGAACGGGCCACGGTCGGCCCACAAAGGCATGTTCTGAAGATGGGGTTCAATGCCGGGGAACCAAGCAAGGAGGCCATCAAGGGAAGGGGTGACTTGGTAGGAGACGTAGAAGAACGCATCAGGTTCTGTGAAGACCGATGCGACGGCCCCAACCAGAATGAGGGGGGCGGCCTCGCCCATGATGCGGGACATTGCGAGGATGGTTCCGGTCATCATCCCGGGCATGGCATGAGGGAGAACGTGGTCCTTGGTCCCCTGCCACTTTGTGCAGCCCAAGCCAAACGCACCGTTGCGCAACGAGGGGGGCACCGCTCGTAGAGCCTCTTGAGATGAAATGACGATGGTCGGCATGGCCATGGTCGCCATGGTCATTCCAGCCGTCATGACCGTTCCGCCAAGACCCAAGCCGATGCCGCGGTCGGTGAGGAACATGGCCAGCCCAAACAGACCGAAGACAATGGCTGGGACGCCCGCAAGGTTTGTGATCAAAGCCTGGATGGTACGGCGCAATCGATTGTTGGGAGCGTATTCCTCCAGCCAAATAGCGGCACCTATGGACAGCGGTATGGCGAACAACATCGTGTAGCCGACCACGTAAACACTCCCCCAGAAGGCCGCACGCAGTCCGGCCTTGTAGGGTTCGGACGAGGTGAAATCGGACCAAACGAACGGAATATGAACGGAAATGGGGATGGAGACCAATGCAATGGCCAAGGCTACAAGGGTCGCGGTCATCCACCCCTGACGGCCTTTCACGACCAGTTTCAATCGGTCATGTTGGATGTTATCTGTCCGGGTGAGTTGCAAACCAGCGAGGAGCAGTCGTTTGACCCCTGACATGATCATTAACAGTACAATCGCACCAACAAGCCACCCTTCAACCAGCACCCAGTGAAGGGCGATGTAAATCATGAGACCGCTAAACAACAAGAGGCCGAGGTCAACCAAGCCGTCAGCGCGAGGGACCCGGGTCTCCGGCCGAATACCAAGAATCTCAGAGACTGAGACAAGGAGGGCGATGCCAGACATGATCATCACGGCGCCGCCGATGGTGAACGTGAACGGAATCAACAGCGGCTGTTGATTCTCGGCAAAGGTGCTGAAAAAGAGGGAGGCGCTGAGGATGAAAAAGCCAAGACGGAAACCAATACCTACCAAGCGACCGATGACCTCTGCGGCAAACGAACACCATGACCATGGGGTCTTGACATCTTTTTCATGTTCCTCGCTACCGAGCTTCAAGAACATGGATCGAAGCCTCATCAGCAGTTCATTTGGTTTCCGCATGACGAGAAGCAAGCCTCCCAAACCAAGCATGCTCAACAACGGAAGCACAGGGTCTCGTTCCTCAAACATGGCTTGACCCCCCTCGAATCGCTCCGGAGCAGCGCATTTTTCCAACCAGATGAGTTGGTCAAGGTAGCGGACCTGTTCGCACCATGCTTGGGCGTTGGTTGGAGGCGTATCGGTCATGGCTTGGGCTTGTTCGCAATCAAACGCCGCAAAGGATGGGTCGTTGGCTTTGTAATTCTCCCCACACTTGAGAACGGCAAGTTCACTGGCATGCGTCCACAACTCGGGGATGTCCGCCAGTGAGTTTGCTCCTGCGAAGGCGTCCTCGGCGGAATGGCCTTGCCCGTCGATGAGGTTCGGCACCCCATCGCCGTCAGTGTCGCGATCGTTTACGCCGTCGTGAACACCGTCGCCGTTCTCGTCGTTCGCTGAGACCCAGGCCGAGTGACTCAACGGTTCAGAAGGATCAACGAAACGTCCCACACCAGGGCAATGCTCCGGATGGCCCTGGACGGGGTTTTCATCGTTGTCCCCGTCAATGTCATCATCACAAGCATCAACGATGCCATCGTTGTCAAGATCTTGATCGTTTGCAAATCGGAACTGAATCCAATCGACAGGGTTACCAAGGGCAAACCCGCCGATTTCATTGTAGGATGTTTCGCGTGCATCGGCTGCTGGGCCACCGGTCTGAACATAGGTGACGGTGTAATTCATGGTGTGACTGATGAAGAGCCAGTTGGTGCTCAAACCGCCCGAGGGTTGCAATTGGATGTGATGTTGATCGAAGTCACCGTCGACGATGGAAACAAACGCTGCGGATTCACCTATGCTGGTTATTGCAACGGTCAGTTCGATGGTTCGAGACCGTCCTGAATCCGCCGTAGCCTCAATCGAATAGCCGCGGTCGTTGGTGAATTCGCCAATCACAGCAGAACCCACCTGTCCCGATGTCAAAATGTACGCTGAAGTTTCAGCTTTCGTACAGAATTCAGGAATGAAGGCCTCAATGCTTTCCTGTGGTTTAAGGATGGTTTGCGGAATGTCGGCCGGGGAAACCGTCGTCCACGAGCGGGTAGATTTGTTGTACATGCTCGCTTCCTCGATGGAAGAGAACGTGGAAACGCCGGTCGCCGTTCGGTTCAGCCACAAATCACCATCCCCACGGAACAGCGGTTCAACAGGGGTGTAATGAATCCAGAGTTTCCCATCAGCGAAGGCCTCTGGATACGGTGCAATGAAGTCGAGGACCCCTTCAAGGAACGCATCATCGTCAGCCGGCTCCCAACGGAGGCCCTTCCAGACCCATCGGCTTCCATCATCGCTGTCGACCCAAAAATCACCCATCCCCGGGGTGGGTGCAACGGACCGATTGAAGATGTTGATCCGGGTTGATGAGCCGGTGTCGTAAGGGAAGCCGGCTTGTTCTTGGCCTGGGAGAAGGTCAATGATGGACCACGGCTCAACCGGTTTGTAGGTTGTTGGTGCCACGCCTGCGTCGCACAACGCACGCTCAAGGTCCTCTTCGAGGTCAAAGGTGCTTTCTCCAGCCAACGATACGAACCGTTCTCCGCCGTTGTTGAACGCCTCAAAGAAAGTCTCGGTCCACGAGGCCTCGATGGTGACGTTTGAGCGGGATTGACGCAAATCATCCGCCGCCCAGGACGGGTTGTAGGTTTCAGCCTTCCAGGAAAGTTGGGTTTGTGCCACCGTCTTGATAGGATAACGAACGCCGTCAACCTCGATTTCTTCCTCTGGAACGAATGCTTCTTCAGATATTTGAGACAGCAGCGTGACAAGGGCGATGCCGCACATGACCGCGATGGATACGAAGACGGCCTTGCCAATTTTCGCCGTCATGTAACGCCGAGCAAGGGAACGTTGTGGCAAGTGAATGGTTCCAAACAGGCTTGGTCGAGCGTTCTTTACCTCCGCCTTTCCCTCATCCTGAGGTTCAACTTCTTCCTCGGTGGATTCACTCAATCGTAAGCCTCCCGGAAGCGAGTCATGATCTTGTGACCGACCATGTTAAGGCCAAGGGTGATGGCAAAGAGGTAGAGGCCAACAGCGAACAACGAATAGTACGGCGTGGTGCCAATGGGAAGTTCGCCACCGATCCGCTGAGCAATGTAGGCGGTCATGGTTTGAGCCGAGCGGAACATGTTGTCTGAGTACGTGGCTAAGGTTCCAACTGAAAGCGTAACGGCCATGGTCTCACCGATGGCTCGAGAAAGAGCGAGAATGATGGAGGCGAGGATGCCCGAGAGGGCGGATGGCATGGTGACCCGCGCCGTGGTTTCTGTGGTGGTGGCGCCCAATGCATACGATGCCTGGCGAAGGCTGTCGGGAACGGCCCGAAGCGCATCCTCGGAGAGGGAAGCGATCAGAGGTGTGATCATGATGCCGACCACAATGGCTCCGTTTAACGGATTGAACAGTTGTGGTTCTTCTGAAATCCATCCGCGTTCCAAGAACACGGTGCCGAGGTCAACCACCAACGGGGCGATGACGACGAAAGCAAAGAACCCGTAAACAACAGAAGGGATACCTGCTAGCAGCTCGAGGATGGGTTTCACGATGTTGGCCGTCCTAGGGCTGGCGTATTCGGAGAGGAACACGGCGGTGCCCAGTCCAATCGGGATGGCGACAACCAGGGCGCCCAAAGCGACCTGAAGCGTGGTCTGTAAGAGCGAGTTTACACCCATGTGGAGGTCAGACGTCACCGTGACGGTTTCACCGGCGGACCGAACGTCCGTTTTCCACCATGTCTGGGTGAAGAACTCCCCCAGTGAGCCGTTCACACGAGCAACGACATCGAAATACATCAGTGCAAAGGTGACGATGACAACAACATAGAGAATGGCTCTTGTATCGCCATCGATGGTGGCCCATCGAGTGTTGCCAGCTTGGTTTCGTGAGTCTGCCATGGCGGTTGTCAACGCAACAAACGACAACGCCAAGGCGATGGTGTGGCCGGTTTGCACCGAGTAGAATTCTACGAGGACAAGGAACAATGAGAGTGCAGCCAGGCAGGCGATGGAGACTGGAATTTTACGATCCAGTCGCCAACCAAAGGCGACCAAAATCAAACAGACCACGCAAAGAAGGATGAGAACGCTGGCCTGAGGTGGAGCAAGTAACGACATGAAACCGATGGCTGTCAACACAAGCGCATTCAATCGAAGGGCTGGAGTCCACCGGTCGATGCGCTCAACGGTAATGGACTGGAGCCATCCTGGACACAGGAGCGTCGCAATCACGACCAACAAGGTAAGCAGGCCCAAGAACAATCCAACCATGTCGGCATTCGGGTTGTAAACGTCGTTGTCGTAGGGATTAGGGATACCATCGCCGTCGATGTCTTCGTCGAGGTAGTTCGCGATGTTATCGCCGTCAATGTCGTTGTCAAGGAGGGTCCCTGCGCCGTCAATGGCGTCGTTCGCGACCCCGTCTTCGTCAACGTCTTCTTGGGCGGTTTCGTTCCAGACCCAAAGCGTGACCCACCACTCGCGAGCGAGTTCTGGGTTCTGTTCGTGGAGGATGAGTGCGCCCTCATTTTCGTAAATCAGGCTCAGAGGAACTTTCGGATACGCTTCGTCCCACATTGAGGGATTCGCTTCGAAGTAATCACCGAGGTAGGTACGGTCCTGGTCTAACGCAGGACCCGTTATGCTGGTACCGTCTGCTTGCGAAAAGGTTGAACCTACACGACCGCTGTCATCGTTGTAGGATTGTGAGTCCTCGTCCCATTCGAACCGGTCGATAAACGGTTCAGCAAGGACGACTTCGTGCTCCATGTCCCAACCAACAATGCAGAAAGCATCGAGCCAGAGCGGATCAGAGAGTTTGCCGTCGTCGTAGATGGCGGCTTCTTTGATGCCCGCTTTCACGTCTTCGTGCCAGTCTTGAGGTGGTTTGTACGCGTCAACGCCGCAACCAAATCCTCTGTAGAACTTTGAGCCAGACTCAAACAGGACAAAGACGATGCCGGCTGTGATCATGATAACCGTTGCTGCAAGAGCAAACAGGACGACGCCAGGGGCGGCCTCCTCAACACGGCCACGCCATCGCATGGATCCCGCCCCGCCTGATTTGGACCGACGGGGTCCATCAAGAGCGGGCTTCTCCGAAACGGTTGGGTCAGCTGAATCTTCCGGACTGTCTTCCACAGACATCAGAAAGCCTCCAATCCTGTTTGGTCAATGACCTGCGCTCCAAACCAACGAGCCAGGAGTTTACAAGCGCCCATGGTCGATCTCCTCATGACGCCGTATTGGCGTTGAGAGGTCAGCCTTCATGCTCTTGCTTATTCCTATATAGTCTATTGATACGGCGTGGCGCCCCAAAAGCAGGCGGCCGGGCGCCCCCGGCCGCCCACAGTTGGGTATTGACCGATGTCAGCTTCAGTACTCGCCTTCTGCGGCAATGCGGCGGTGCATCTCTTGCCAGGTGGCATCGTCGAGTGGGACGTAGCCAACTTCGGAGATCACAGCCGTACCGTCGCCCGAGAACGCCCAGTGGAGGAAGGAGGAAACAACCTCCCACTTGTCGTTGTTCACGTTCATGAACAGTGGGCGAGAGAGCGGCGAATACGATCCGTCTCGAACAGTGTTTGCGTTGGGTGCAACGGCCTCTTCAGGTGCGTCAGCAACGCCGTGGGTCATGTTGTCCACGATCGGTGCAGCACTGAGCGTGGCCTGATTTTCGGCGTAGTAGGCGAAGCCAAAGTAGCCAATGGCGGCTTCGTCGCCGGTGATGGTGTTCACCAGGACGTTGTCGTCAGAGGATTGGGTGCCCGTGCGGAATCCTGCAGCGGCTTCGTCCAAGACTTCTTCGAAGAAGTACTCGTAGGTACCAGAAGCTGCATCAGGGTAAGCGAGGACAATCTCGGCATCGGCGCAACCAGCGTCAAGTTCTGACCACTTGTGGGTCGTGTCGTCGCCGTCGCCGTTGGGCGTGATCGAGGACATGTCAAGGCCCGCAGCCGTCAATTCGGCGCTGGTCTCAGCAGAGAACATCCAGCGAAGTTGACCGACGCTCAAGCCCCCGAGGGTGCTCACACAGGTCTCTGCAGCGCTTCCCTTCTTCATGACCACGGACAAACCGTCAACGGCCACCACGAGTTGGGTGACGCTGATGGTGGTGTCGCCGACGAGGCAGTTCAACTGACCGTTGGCATCAACGACGCCCTCGGTCGCCTTCCAGTCTCGGGACATGTCGCCGATGTCAACGGGCGTTCCCTTGGCGGAGTTGGCGCAAACACGACCGGCACCAGAGGACGAGCCACCGGATTCGACCGTGATGGTGGTGTCGGGACAGAGGGTGTTCTCTTGGAAGTCCTCAGCCCATGCTTCGGCGAGCGGCAACACGGTGGAGGAACCTGCAATGGAGATGCTCTTGGCACCGCCACAGAAGTCCTCGTCAAACCATTCGCTGTTGCCAGCGGCCGTCATGCCAGCGAGGTAGAGCCAGCGACTCATGAACATCTGAGCCTCTTGGTTCTCGTTCAGACTCACGTAGCCGACTTCACCAACTTTGGACTGGCCGGTCTCGGTGAACAGGCCGAAGTGCATGAACGGAAGGGTGTCTTCGAGGGTCGAAGCATCGATGAGGAGGTTCATGAAGAGCGGTCGAGACAAGGGGTTGTACGAACCGTCTCGGACGGTCGTGGCGTCTGGAGCCACGAAGTCGCCATCGCTGTTCTTTACGGGCAAGGCGGTCAAGGTTGCCAAGTTCTCCTGGTAGTAAGCGTAGCCGAAGTAGCCGACAGCGGCTTCGTCGCCAGTCACCGTGTTCACCAACACGTTGTCGTCCGAGGACTGTTGTCCGGAACGGAAACCTTGCTCAGCCTCGTGGAGCACAGCCTCGAAGAAATACTCGTAGGTACCGGAGGCAGCGTCGGGATAAGCCAAGGCGATCTCAGCGTCGGGGCAAGAAGCGTCGAGTTCGGACCACTTGGTGGTAGCGTCGTCGCCGTCGCCGTTGGGTGTCACAGCCGACATGTCAAGGCCAGCAGCCGTCAATTCAGCAGCGGTCTCAGCGGAGAACATCCAGCGGAGTTGGTCAGGAGTGACGCCGCCCATTCCAGAGACACAGGTGTCAGCGGCGCCGCCTTTCTTGACCACGACAGAGAGGCCGTCGATGGCAACTTGGAACTGCGCAGCGTCGCGGGTGGTGTCGCCGACCAAACAGTCGAGGACGAAGCCGTTGGCTTGGCGAGAAGCTTCGGTAGCCTTCCAATCACGGGACATGTCGCCGATGTCGACAGGCGTACCCTTGGCGGAGTTGGCACACACACGTCCAGCACCAGAGGAGGACCCGCCCGACTCAACGGTGACCGTGATGTCAGGGCACTCTTCTTGGTAGGTTTCGGCCCAAGCCTCGGCGAGTGGGAGAACCGTTGAAGAACCTGCGATGCTGATGGAGCCTGCAGGTCCGCAGACCACGGGCTCTTTGCCAGCGAGACGGTTTTCCATCTCTTCTTGCTGAGTGTCGGTCAAAGCAACATAACCCACGGAGTTGACCAGGAGATCGCCGCCGTCGCCAAAGCCGAATTCCAGGAACGGTACGGTCTTGGCAAGGGAGGCCTCGTCATCGAGGAGGTTCATGAAGAGAGGTCGAGAGAGCGGGTTGTAAGTGCCGTCAGCCACCGTGGCGGAGGAAGGGGCAACCATGTTGCCTGCACTGTTTTCGACTGCGGCGGCCGTCAAGGTTGCCTGGTTCTCAACGTAGTATGCGTAGCCGAAGTAGCCAATGGCGGTCTCGTCGCCGACAAGAGCGTTCACAAGTACGTTGTCGTCCGAGGACTGCTGGCCGGAGCGGAAGCCTTCTTCAGCCTCGTGGAGGACTTCTTCGAAGAAGTATTCGTAGGTGCCAGAAGCAGCGTCGGGGTAGGCCAAAGCGATCTCAGCGTCGGGGCAGGAAGCGTCCAGCTCAGACCACTTGTGGGTCGTGTCGTCGTTGTCGCCGTTGGGGGTAACCGCAGACATGTCGAGGCCGTCAGCCGTCAATTCGGCTGCGGTCTCAGCGGAGAACATCCAGCGAAGTTGGTTCACGGTCAAGCCGCCCATGCCGTTGACGCAGGTTTCGGCGGCGCCGCCCTTCTTCACCACGACAGAGAGGCCGTCCATAGCGACCACGACTTGTCGGGCGCTGCGGGAGGTGTCACCGACCAGGCAATCCATGGTGTAGCCATCCTCGCCTCGGTTGGCCTCAGTAGCCTTCCAGTCTCGAGACATGTCGCCGATGTCGACAGGGGTCCCTTTGGCGGAGTTGGCGCACACACGACCTGCACCGGAGGAAGAGCCACCGGATTCGACCGTGATGGAGATGCCGTCGCAGGCCTCTTGGTAGTGTTCTGCCCAGGCCTCAGCCAGCGGCAGCACCGTCGAGGAGCCGGCGATCGTGATTGACCCATCGGGCCCACAGACAACCTCGCCGACATCAATGGTGTCGGTGGTGTCGGTGGTGTCCGTCGTGTTGGTGGTGTCCGTGGTATCCGTGGTGTCCGTGGTATCGGTCGT
>MDSV01139776.1_pt1 | contig 14421 bp, 15 predicted proteins | sample 810851 | NCBI WGS metagenome assembly MDSV01 (sample SAMN05326640, study PRJNA326480) | marine metagenome | isolation source: seawater | place: Atlantic Ocean: North East | collected 2012 | reverse complement strand
TTCCATCCATATCAGGATCATTGACAAGCCCCTTCCATCCCACAGTTGTTCGAGGCTTCTCAAAATAAACTCTCATGACAATTTCTAATTCACCGGAATATTTTTTTCGCATTTCAACAAGTCTATTGGCATAATCCATAGCTGCATCAACATCGTGGATAGAGCATGGGCCAACAACAACCAAAATTCTATCATCATCACCATGAAGTAAATTATGTATTGCCTTGCGACATGCGAAAACTGTTTCTGATGCAGAATCACTTATTGGAAACCGCTCTATTAATGCTATTGGCGGCAATAACTGCATAGTTTTTTCTATTCGTAAATCATCTGTTTTTTGAGTCACTTTTAAAACACCTTTAATAAAATTTAATTGTTATTATAAGAGAGTAGTCTTTTTGTTATTTGGTTCAATATAATAATTACCAAAAAATTGATAATCACCTACTAACCCTTAGTTAATAATTCTCGTAGATCAATTATGCCTGCATTTGCTCTTGAAATATAGGACGCCATAACTAAAGAATGGTTGGCGAATAACCCAAAGCCGCTTCCATTCAGAATCACAGGGCTCCAAATTTGGTCTTGAGTTGATTCTAACTCCCTGATGATTTGACGCAAGCTTATGAGCGCATTTTTATCATTAAGGACATCTTGAAAATCATTTTCGATAGCCTTTAAAAAGTGAATCAATGCCCATGCACTTCCTCTCGCCTCATACAAAATATCATCTATCTGATGCCACGGAGTTTTAATATCAATATTTTCAGATTTTTCACTCAGACTTCTTTTGCCAACACTAGCACTTAAGCGTTGTGACAAACTTCCCAATCTAGTTTCAACCGTAGCCAACCAAGAAGTTAAATTGTCCGCTCGTGGGAAAAATGTTGCATCACTTGAGTTATCCTTATTAAGTCTATTTGTATAACTTTTTATAAAATCTATACCCTCTCGATACTCATCCTCTGATCGCGGAAAAACCCAGCTATTGTTATCAAAATTGAATCTAGGCTCCGCAATAGCTAAATCTTTATCTTCGGAAGATTGAGATTGTGATCGACTAAAACTTTCTCGCATTGAACGGGATAAGTCTCTCAACTGAACTAAAACTCCGAATTCCCAATTTGGGATATTATCTAAATAAATACCAGGTAAAGTTAAATCATTTGAAATAAAACCACCTGGCTTATGCAATAAAATATCAGCTATATTAATTAACGTTAAGCTAGTTGCTGAGCCTATCTGTATAGGCTTATTTCTCTCTTTTTTAAAATCAATTATTAACTCATCAATCTCAAAAATTTCAGGCTCATCAGACCAAATAAATGCGAGTATTGATGTTAAAGTTAAATAAAAAAAGAGGGCGAATAAAAAAATACGAGATTTTATACGAGCTGAGAAATTAAAAGAAAATTTTTCTTTTAAAATATAAAAGCTATTTATTAGATTTGTTAGGTGTTTCATTAATATGGAATTTAATTTCATTATCTAGCGGTTAGTTTTATAGGAATAATTTGATGTGGTATGAATTTTAAATTCACATCTATGACATCGCCGACAGTTAAATTTTCTGGGATGCCAAATATCATCAAATGATACCCTCCGGGGTTCATTGAAATAGATTCTTGAGAAGATATTTTTAATTCATCAACTTTTCTCATTTGCATTATATCACCCACATACTTGTGTTCGTGAATCTCAATACTTGAAAATTTATCTGAGTCAACACCAAATAGAGATAGCTCGATTTCTGTGCTATTTTTAATATCAAAATATCCTGCTGTGACCGACCGACCTGGAGGAGGCAATAAAAAATATCCATTTGCAACTTGTATGGTTTCTTTTTTATTTAATTCATCTTCATTCGATGAGGAGCAAGCCACCAAAAGAGTAAAAATAAAAACTGACAAAATATTTACTTTCATCATTTTTTTTTGATTTAACATTTAAATCTCCTAGGAATATCAAAGTAATAATATATCACTCGATGGCATCTTTTAAGACTTGTTAGTACTTGCGAGTGGAATTATTGCCATATAAGTTTGTCAAATTTATTTATTAAGAGGACTACAATTTCAACATTATTTAAATAGGTGATGTTATGGGATTAAATAAAAAAAAATTAAACCTACGAATGATCGTAATGTTCTTTTTATGGATACCCCTAGCCCAGGGATCAAATAATATTCAATCTGATCCTATAAAGTTTGACTCAAATAGCTTTTTAGACGCCAAGGAAGCTTTTAGCTTTATAGTTTTTTCTTCAGAAGAAAAAAAACAACTTTTTTGGCAAATAGCTCCAAGCCATTATTTATACGCTCACGCCTTCAATATAACGTGGATGAAAGAGCTGGATACAGAAAAATCCCACACTCAAAGAAAATTAAAATTTGAATTAAATCAAGGTGTTAGATTGGTTGATGAGTATTTTGGAGCAGTTGAAGTTTTCTACAGCCAAGCTCAGATTATCTTGGATTTAAAAAATCAACTTTTTGACGATGAAATAGCCACGGGTTATTTAATAATAGAATATCAAGGTTGTGCAGAAGCTGGACTATGTTACCCAACACAAAAAGAAATTTGGGATTTAAAAAAAGACATTTTACACAGTAAATTAAGTGGATAAATGTCATTAAATGCGTTAAATTGTATTAAAATTCGTCGAAAAATGATTTAACGGTTATTTTTATTTTCAGTAGAGAGTTTCTAGATTATGCCTAAAATACTTACCCTAAACGGACCTAACTTAAATCTCCTTGGAACAAGGGAGCCTGATCAATACGGCAGCGACACTTTAGAGATAATTAATAAAAGATTAGAAGAGATTGCTATTTCTCATAAATGCGAATTTGAGCATCATCAAACTAATTCTGAGGCTTGTTTAGTCGAATTAATCCATAAGGCTCAATATGACACTAATTTTATAATTATAAACCCTGCGGCACTTACTCATACAAGTGTAGCATTAAGAGATGCGTTACTTGGTGTGGACATACCATTCATAGAGGTCCATCTATCGAATATTCACAGTCGTGAAAATTTCCGCAAGAACTCATTTTTATCCGATGTCGCGATGGGGGTCATAACAGGTTTTGGTTCCCAAAGTTATGATATGGCGATGGAAAATGCGTGTATTTTTTTAAAAACAAATAGGTAACAGAGAAAAATTTATGGATATTAGAAAAGTAAAAAAATTAATAGAGCTTCTGGAAGAATCGAATGTTGAAGAAATAGAAATTTGCGAAGGAGAAGAGTCAGTAAGAATTAGTCGTGGAAATAATTCCATTAAAGTGAATCAACCTCAGGTCAACACACCAGATATACAAAAAATACAGCCCGCACCCATAATAGAGCCAAAAATTGATACAAAAAAGATTGATGAGTTTGCTAGTGATCATACTATCTCCTCACCTATGGTTGGAACATTTTATCAATCACCTTCACCAGAAGAAAAGCCATTTGTAACTATTGGTCAGTCAGTAAAAAAAGGTGATACCGTTTGTATTATTGAAGCAATGAAGATGATGAATCAGATTGAGTCAGATGTCTCTGGTGTGATAAAAGCTATACTAGTTAATGATGGAGAGCCAGTCGAGTTTGATCAAAAATTATTAGTTATTGAATAAAAAATCATTAACTATACCAAACGAAATACTCATTTTATACCGAATATAATAAGTAGGAATTTTTTCTATGTTAAACAAAGTTGTTATTGCTAATCGTGGTGAAATAGCTCTAAGAATTCTACGTGCTTGTAAAGAATTAGGAATAAAAACAGTAGCGGTCCACAGTACGGCTGATGACGATCTCATGCATGTCAGGCTAGCAGACGAAGCAGTTTGTATAGGCCCAGCAAGCTCATCTGAAAGTTATTTAAGTAGTCATGCCATCATTAGCGCGGCTGAGGTGACCAATGCTGATGCTATTCATCCTGGGTATGGTTTCCTCGCAGAAAATGCTGATTTTGCAGAGCAAGTTGAAAAAAGCGGGTTCAAATTTATTGGTCCTAAAGCTAAGGTTATTAGGATAATGGGAGATAAAGTTGCAGCTATAGCAGAAATGAAAAAAGCAAAAGTGCCAACCGTACCTGGATCTGATGGTCCACTAGATGGTGATGAGTTAAGATCGAAAAAAATTGCAGAAAAAATCGGATATCCTGTGATAATAAAAGCAGCGGCTGGTGGTGGAGGTCGCGGAATGAGGGTTGTAGAAAATGAAAAAGATTTAATAAATTTTATAAAATTAACTCAAAACGAGGCTAAGTCTGCTTTTGGCAATGGCACTGTTTACTTAGAAAAATTCCTTGGAAATCCACGACATGTTGAAATTCAAGTACTTGCTGATGGTGCTGGTAACGCTATTCATTTGGGGGATAGAGACTGCTCTCTTCAGAGAAGACATCAAAAAATAATTGAAGAAGCTCCTGCTCCGTTAATCCCAGATGATATTAGGGAAGAAGTAGCCAATGCATGTATAAATGCGTGTTTACAAATTGGTTATGAAGGCGCTGGAACTTTTGAATTCCTCTATGAAGACGGTCATTTTTATTTCATTGAAATGAATACGCGTATTCAAGTAGAGCATCCTGTGTCAGAAATGATAACTGGCGTTGATATTGTTAAAGAGCAACTTCTGATAGCATCTAGTTATGGACTATCATTTAGCCAACATGATATTAAATTTGAAGGGCATGCTATTGAATGTCGAATAAATGCTGAAGATCCTAAAAATTTTATGCCTAGTCCAGGCCTCATAAAACATTATCATCCTCCTGGTGGAAACGGGGTCCGCATAGACTCTCATATTTATGGTGGCTACCGTGTCCCACCCTACTATGACTCTTTAATCGCAAAAGTTATAACGCATGCCTCTGATAGAGATACCGCATTAGCAAGAATGAACAATGCCCTTAATGAATTAGTTATTGACGGAATCAAAACAAATACTCCGCTTCATCAATCACTTGTTCAAGATTCAGAATTTCGTTGCGGAGGAGTCAATATTCATTACCTAGAGAAAAAACTAAGCTCAAATAAAAAAAATTAATAATATGAGCTTTATTAAAGTTAAACTAAATACCCCGAGTAAAGAAGTGAAATCTCTCGAGACGATGCTTCTTGATCATGGCGCTATTTCAGTCACTCTAGAGAATAACTCAAGCAAGAATATACTGGAACCAGCAGTAGGCGAACAACCTCTTTGGGATAACATTCAACTTTCGGCTTTGTTCAAAGAAGATGATTTCAAAAAAAATATAATTGAAGACATAAAAACAAATATTGATCAATCAGTGTGCAACTATGAAATTGAAAAATTAATTGAACAAGACTGGGAGCGAAAGTGTTTAGATGAATACTCTCCAATTTATTTTGGGGGCGATCTATGGGTTTGTCCTAGCTGGCGTAACCCACCAAATAAATCTGCCGTGAATTTGATTCTTGATCCAGGGCTAGCATTCGGAACAGGAATGCATGCAACTACAGCTCTTTGCCTGGAATGGCTTGCAAAAAAAGAACTAAAGGATATCACGATGATAGATTATGGTTGTGGCTCTGGGATACTTGCTATCGCAGCTGCACTATTAGGAGCAAAGAGAGTTATTTGTGTTGATAATGACCCTCAGGCACTAACTGCAACCAAAAAAAATGTAAAAAAAAATAAAGTAAATGAAACACAATTCAGTTATTTTTCTCCTCAGGAATACCAAGAATTCATTAAAAAAGATACACAAACGATAAATCTTATAATGGCAAATATTTTGGCAAACCCATTAATTGAATTAGCACCAAAATTTAAGCGTACTCTAAGTGATGGTGGATATCTTATTTTATCTGGCATACTAAGAAATCAAAAAAAAGAAGTCATGGGTGTATATTCAGACAGTATTAATTTTTTAAAACACTTCATTAGAGATGAATGGCTAATACTTATTGGAAAAAAATATCAACGCGAATTACTAATAAATGATAAAAATCGGCCCGTATGAACTCAAAGGTTTTGCTGTTCTGGCCCCAATGGCAGGTATAACAGACTTTCCGTTCAGGAAAATCTGTAGAGAGTTGGGTGCTTCTACTGTGACTGCTGAAATGAGTAGTGAAAAACAAGAGTTGAGGGAGTCCTTCAAGTCAAAAACACGTTTGGCAAACCCTGATGATTATGAACCTAGAATAATACAAATAGTTGGTACCGATCCAATCAAAATGGCTAACGCAGCTTCTTACCATGTAAAGCACGGAGCTCAGATCATTGATATCAATATGGGCTGTCCAGCAAAAAAAGTATGTAATAAGCTTGCAGGCTCTGCACTTATGAAAGACCTTAAAAAAGTTGAAGATATCTTAAGAGCGGTAATATCCTCGGTTGAAGTACCTGTGACTTTAAAAATGAGGACTGGTTGGGACCTAGAAAACCGAAATGCAAGAGAAATTGCTCTATTAGCAGAGTATTTAGGAATTAAATCAATCGCTATTCATGGTAGAACCCGTGCCTGTAGGTTTCAAGGTGATGTTGAATACGAAACAATTTCAAAGGTTGTTGAGGCGGTTTCCATTCCGGTCTTTGCAAATGGTGATATAAATTCAGCTGAAAAAGCTAATAGTATTCTAAAAAACACCAATGCCTCAGGCGTAATGATCGGTAGAGCCGCTCAAGGTAAGCCATGGATATTTAATGAAATTAATAACTTAGTTATAGGAAACCCAAAAAAATCCTGTATTTATAATCTCGAGGTTCACGGGATAGAGGCTATAGAAGCTCAACAAGAGTTGATACTTACTCATCTAAATTATATTAATGATTATTATAAAAATTTCAATGAATCTAGTGAGTTTAAATCTAAAATACGACGGAATACCGGCCAACCCCTTGACTTAGCGGTAAGAATAGCAAGAAAACATATTTGCCCATATTTTATTCAGATGGTAGAATGGGGGAAGTATAGATCTTTGTTGGATGCGACTCTTGTTCAAAGTGATTCTGAGCAAGCACTAAAGAAATATATTAAAACAATAGAAATTGCAAAAAAGCATTTCAACCGACTATTGAGCTATAATGATCAAACAATCTTTTTAAAAAAGCTCTTTAGCTACACTAACAAAACAGGGGATATCGCAGCATGAGCAACAGTGAACATATTTTGCATCAACCGACGGAAACTCAAACTCCAACTGAGCAACCATTATCTGCAGCTAACTCTACATCTAGCCTAAGAGAAAATGTAGAAACTGCGATGTCTAACTATTTTAAACATTTAGATGGTCAGCCAGTATCAGACGTTTATCAAATGGTTATGTCAGAAATCGAAGCACCTCTTCTTGAGCAAGTAATGAAATATGTCCGTAATAATCAAACCAAAGCTGCTCATTTACTCGGTCTTAACAGAGGAACTCTTCGTAAGAAGTTAAAGCAGTACGGCTTACTATAGTTTTTGATTCAGTAACCATCGTTTTTAATAAATCAAAAAAGCACTTGTCTTTTGAAAAATTACAAGTGCTTTTTTGATTTTGGTGAGTAGTAACTTAATCTTTTCTAAATTATTTAATTCATATGCGTATAATTGCACTTCTGTAACTCATAGAAAAAATAAACCTATTTTTGAGAATTTATGTCTAGTTCAAGTCCAAAACTCATTCAACGTGCCCTAATAAGTGTTTCTGATAAAACTGGAATAATTGATTTTTGCTCCAACCTTTCTCGACTTGGCATTGAGATTCTCTCCACAGGTGGGACATTCAAGCTTCTCAAAGAACAAGAAATACCCGTTACTGAAGTATCAGAATATACTGATTTCCCAGAGATAATGGGGGGGCGTGTCAAAACACTTCACCCCAAAATTCACGGAGGTATATTATCTAGGGGTGATCAAGATAAGGAAGAAATGACTGATCATGGAATCAATAAAATTGATCTCGTTATTGTCAACTTATATCCTTTTGAAAAAACAATTCAAGATGAGAGATGCACCATTGAGGATGCAATTGAAAATATTGATATTGGCGGACCAACAATGATTCGAGCTGCCGCAAAAAATTACTCTGAAGTTACTGTTGTAGTTAATAATAATGATTACTTAAATATTATAAAAGAAATTGAAGAAAATAAAGGAACAGTCAGTCCAAGCTTAAGATATACACTCGCTATAAAAGCCTTTGAGCATACAGCTTCATATGAGGATGCAATTGCAAACTTTTTTGGAAAAAGTGAAAATTATATGCATGAATATTTTCCAAAAACTTTCAATACGCAGTTCGTAAAATCAAAAGATTTGCGTTATGGTGAAAATCCTCACCAAAAGGCGGCTTTTTATGTAGAAAAAAATATTTCAGAGGTGGGCGTTGCCACGTCAAAGCAATTGCAGGGGAAAGAGTTATCTTTTAATAATATTGCTGATACAGATGCTGCTCTTGAAACTATCAAGTTATTTTCTTCGCCGTCGTGCGTCATAGTTAAACATGCTAATCCTTGTGGGGTTTCTTCATCAGACAAAATTTTTAATGCATACCATAACGCTTATCAAACTGATCCTGAATCTGCTTTTGGTGGAATAATTGCTTTCAATCGTCCCCTGAATAAAGAAACAGCTTCAGAGATAATAAAAAGGCAATTTGTTGAAGTAATTATCTCCCCTGGAGTAGATGATGAAGCAAAAGAAGTACTAGCATTAAAGCCAAACATAAGATTATTAGTTTGCGATAGCTGGGATAACAACAAACCAAACTTAGATTTCAAACGTGTGAATGGGGGATTGCTAATTCAAGATCGAGATATTGCTATGATTACTGAAAGTGATTTCAAAGTTGTCACTAAAAGACAGCCAGACAAAAAAGAAATTGAGGACTTATTATTCAGTTGGAAAATTGCAAAAATGGTAAAGTCTAATGCAATTATCTATGCTAAAGATCTACAAACCATTGGTATTGGTGCAGGCCAAATGAGTCGTGTTAATTCGGCACGAATTGCCGCAATAAAAGCTGAACAAGCAAAGCTGCCGATTGCTAATTCTTCCATGGCTTCAGATGCATTTTTTCCATTTCGTGATAGCATCGATAATGCCGCTAAAATTGGAATAAGTGCTGTCATACAGCCAGGAGGCTCTATTCGTGACGAAGAAGTAATTTCAGCCGCAAATGAACACGGAATGTCTATGATATTTACGGGTATGAGACATTTCCGTCACTAAAAAAAATTATTGGATTTAAAGATATGCAGGTTTTGGTAGTTGGAAATGGTGGAAGAGAGCACGCTCTTGCTTGGAAATTATCAGAAAGTAATAATGTAAAAAAAGTTTTTGTTGCTCCTGGTAATGCTGGTACATATAAGGAGTTATGTGTAGAAAATGTCAATATAAAAAGTGATGACTACAAAAGTCTCATTAATTTTGCACTTAGTAAAAAAATTGACCTTACAATCATTGGCCCTGAGGTTCCTTTAGTGGAAGGAATAGTTGATGAATTTTTCTCTCACGGTCTCAGATGTTTTGGCCCATCAAAAAAAGCGGCCCAGCTAGAAGGATCGAAATCATTTACAAAAAATTTTTTAAAAAAACATAATATTCCTACAGCAGAATATGAGTGTTTTTCAGATATTGATTTAGCAATAAACTATGTTTGTGAAAAAGACTTTCCAATAGTTATTAAAGCTGATGGTTTAGCTGCAGGAAAAGGTGTAGTTATAGCTAAGTCATTTGACGAGGCGAAAATTACAATTAAAGAGATGCTAGCTGATAATCTGTTTGGTAAGGCAGGTCATAAAATAGTTATTGAGGAATTCCTTGAGGGTGAGGAAGCAAGCTTTATTGTTGTGACCGATGGTGAATCAATTTTACCAATGGCAACAAGTCAAGATCATAAGTGCATCTGGGATGGCGATACAGGGCCCAATACAGGGGGTATGGGTGCATATTCTCCCGCCCCCGTGGTAACCCCAGAAATTCATGAAAAAATAATGCAGAAAGTAATCAAACCAACTGTCAAAGGTATGGCTAAGGATGGTATGTCTTATTCTGGTTTTCTTTATGCTGGGCTTATGATTAACAAAATGGGAGAGCCAAAAGTAATTGAATATAATTGTCGTTTTGGTGATCCAGAAACACAACCAATTATGATGCGTTTAAAATCAGATTTATTTGAACTATGCCAAGCCACTATAGATAAAAAATTATCAAATTATAAAATTAATTGGTGTAGCCAGGTTGCAGTGGGGGTGGTTCTTGCTTCTGCTGGTTATCCAGGAAAATATACAAAGGGTGATGTTATTAGTGGTCTAAATTCTATGGAGGTTTCAAATTGTAAAGTGTTCCATGCTGGTACTAAATTGGCAGGTAAAAATATCGTAACTAACGGTGGGCGTGTATTGTGTATAACAGCCCTTGGTGGGACAGTTGGCGAGGCAAAAGAGAATGCTTATAGTGCCTTAGAAAAAATTTCATGGGAAGGGGTCCAATACAGAAAAGATATTGGTTATAGGGCAATCGAAAGAGAAAAAATTAATAAAAATCTTTAACCTAAAATGCAAAAATATCTACTTATATTTAATTAAGGAAAACATATGCCTTTAAATGATGAGATAATTGGTCATCAAAATAAGGAACTCGAATGGCATCTTGATTTATTCAACCAGCCTGATGTCATACCTCTACTTTCTCGCATTAAACATGGTATTGAAAAAGAAGGCCTAAGAACTGATATTTTTGGAAATCTAGCTTTGACTCCCCACCCAAAATATTTCGGTGAACCATTAACAAATCAGTGGCTAACAACTGATTTTAGCGAGGCCCTTTTAGAATTTATAACACCAGTATCTGAGTCAATAGATGATAGTCTTGATTATTTATTTGACTGTCATGCCTTTGCGTATAAAATTTTAAAAGAAGAAGTTATTTGGCCAAACAGTATGCCATCAAGACTTCCTAAAGAAACATCTATACCAATTGCAAAGTATGGTAACTCAAATATTGCAAAAATGAAGACCGTCTACCGAAGAGGGCTTGCACATCGATATGGACGTGCAATGCAAACAGTAGCTGGTATTCATTATAATTTCTCCCTTCCTGAAACTCTTTGGCGTAAACTTTTTGAAAAAGCAAAATACTTTGGTCAAAGTCAAGATAAAATTCTTCAAGATTATATTGATAAACGTTATTTTGATTTGATTAGAAACTTTAGAAGAAATTACTGGTTTTTGATTTATCTATTTGGGGCATCGCCCTGTGTTGACAAATCTTTTATACATGGCAGAGAAAATGATCTTGAAAAACTTAATAAAAACGACTTATATAAGCCTAATGCAACATCACTCAGAATGGGGGACCTTGGTTATCAAAGCAAAGTACAGCAAACTTTATCTATCTGTTATAACTCTCTAGAGTCCTATATTAGCTCTCTATCAGATGCATTAAAAAAGACATATAAACCGTATGAGAAGTTTCAAGAAAAGAGAGGCAACTTACATCAACAACTTTCACCATCGATCTTGCAAATTGAAAATGAATTTTACTCCCCAATAAGACCAAAACAGGTAATACGTTCAGGAGAAACTCCCCTTAACGCACTTAAGCACCGCGGTGTCGAATACATTGAAATTAGATGTCTTGATATTGATCCATTCAATTGTATTGGAATTGACAAAAAAACCATAAAGTTTCTTGATGCTTTTTTACTATATTGCCTATGTGACAATAGTGAGCCAACTGATGTTCAAGAATCAGAAATAATATCAAAAAATCAATCGGCAATTGTCAACTCTGGTAGGAGAAGTAATATTAAGATTATCGATGATACTAACAGTCAATATATCAAAGAAAAATCTAATGAAATATTTAAGAAAATTGAAATGATTGCAAATCAATTGGATAAAACATATGGTTCTAGTGGATATCTAGCAAGCGTCAAAGAACAAAAAATGAAAATTGAATATCCTGAATTAATAGTATCATCAAAAATTTTATCATCTATGGAAAATGAACAGACTTCATTTATTGATTTAAATTTGAAGCTCGCAAAACAACATGCTAACTTATTCAAAAAGTATAAAATTGATAAATCCAGATATGAAGATCTAGAGAATTTAATAAACCTTTCTTTAAAAAAATATGAGATTTTCGAGAAAAAAAATGAAATCAATTTTGATCAATTTTTATCAAACTATTTCAGGGTAAAATAATAATTTTATGAAAATCTATAGAGGTATGAATAACTTTTATTTTAATCCTCAGCTTTCAAGAATATTTATTTTTATAAGTATTACAGGATTACTTAGTTTTGGCTATTTTTTGCAATACGCAAAAGGGTTAGAGCCTTGCCCCTTATGCATTACACAAAGATTCTTCTTCTTTTTGATTGCTGGATTATCAATTATTTCTTTTATACATAATCCCAATATATTTTTTTCTCGTTTATATAATTTGGTAGGTATTGTATTTTCTCTATTTGGAGCCGGCTTTGCTGTTAGGCAATTATATCTTCAAAGTTTACCCACAGATCAGGCTCCTGCTTGCGGCCCAAGTATTGAATATATATTTAGTAATTTTTCAATATCTGAGGCACTTGGCATACTTTTGAGAGGAGATGGAAACTGCGCAGAAGTAGTTTGGTCTTTCTTAGGCTTGAGCATACCAGCGTGGTCTTTGACTGCATTTTTATTTTTCACATTTATTTTGGTATTACAATTTTTCACCAATAAACAAAAAAGGTAGTACTAATCCATATAATACATGATTAAAAATTAACCAATAAATCAACAGATTTAATTGATAATAATCATAAAATTCAATTGTTTACAAAGAAATCCTATAATTAATGTTAATTATTGGTGTTCTAATTTCTTGAGAAAGTACCGCTCCTTTCCTAATCTTTTAGCATCGATTTAGATTTAGGAATAATAAAATGTTAGAAAACTGTAATGGTATTAAAGAACATTGGTGTGGAGTCAGTAAAATTCTTGATGGTTGGCTTCAACAGCGACAAAAACTTATAGTTGAGTTTTGTACGATTTCTGGGGTTTATGATTCAGATTTGGTTTATGAGCGTGACACAGCGAAAAACCTTAAGCATTTCTGTGAAATTATGGTTGATTATATTTCAGCGGGACATTTTGAAGTATATGATCACCTAATACAGGAGGCTGAGGCACTCGATGACAGTAATGCATTAGAGTTGGCTAAGGTGATTTACCCTAAGGTGAGTAAAACTACTGATATAGCACTTAAATTTAATGACAAATTTGATAGTATTATTAACAAAGATGATATTACACCTGATCTAGCTCATGAGCTTTCCCATTTAGGTGAAAATCTAGTGACTAGATTTGAACTCGAAGATAGCCTTATTGAAGATCTACACTACTCTCATAAAGAATTAATAGTCAACGCTTAAAACTTAGAATGTCTTTTATGGTGCCTGCGTCGTTCGCCACCCCTCAGGGCGGCGATGTTAGGTGCCATAACTTAATATGATTAGTGGTTATGGGAATGATGATCATGAGAATTATCTTTACTCGTCTCTTCGTCAGAAAGGATAGCAAGTAATTCGACATCAAAAATAAGAGCATTATTCGGGCCTATAATATTCCCAGCACCAGTCTCTCCATAAGCTAGATTAGGGGGAATAAATAATTGCAACTTCGATCCCGTATTCATAATTTGTAATGCTTCAGTCCAACCCGCGATGACACCATCAACAGGAAATGTTACTGGTTCTCCTCTAGCTATTGAACTATCAAAAACTCTGCCATCAAATAAACGACCTTCATAATGAACTTCAACTGTGTCGGTTATCTTTGGTTTGGCACCATCGCCATTATGAATAACCTTATACTGTAATCCAGTTTCAGTAACTAAAACACCCTCTTGATTTAAATTATTATCAAGATCTTTTTGAGATTGTTCCAAATTACTTTTGCTAAGCAAGTCATATTTTTCTTTTTGTTTATTTTGTGTTGTTTTCTGCAGTGTAATTAAAGCATCTTGCATATCTTCTTGAGTCATCATTTTCTTGTCTTCAGCAGCATCATAAAAACCAGCATTGAAGAACGAGGGATCAAATTCGATTTCCGCACTTTTTAAAGTTACGCCCATATTTTGCCCCAAAGAATAGCTTTGCTTTTCAATATCAGTTTGAGGCTTTTTATCTGCTCGATCTACTTTACCACCTGAAAGTTTTAGTGACCCATTGTCACAAGAACTTAATAAAAAAATGTTGGCTAGAATAATTAGCAATAAATTTTTCATTATGATTTCCCGTTTAATAATTATTTGTAAGTAAGTAAAATGGGTATTTTATCAGTAAAAATAAATAATTTCGTCCCAGAGGATTGAAATATTTAATATGACTTGAAATATTCTTATAAGCCCAAAGATCTAAGAGGTGTTAATATCATAAAAATGATATACTTATTCTATTACATAAAATCATTAAATATAATCTT
>MDSV01156585.1_pt1 | contig 14422 bp, 10 predicted proteins | sample 810851 | NCBI WGS metagenome assembly MDSV01 (sample SAMN05326640, study PRJNA326480) | marine metagenome | isolation source: seawater | place: Atlantic Ocean: North East | collected 2012 | reverse complement strand
TTTGTAATACACCATCTATAATAACTAATATAGATAATACACTACTTGGTCTTGCAGTAAGAGTTAATGTAGTTTGACCAGAAGATGTGTATGTTGTTGATATAGGTTGTACCCTACCAAATACTAAATCCCATGCTGTGCCTGTCCATATGCGTGTTTCTAATGCTGTTGTATTATAGTATAAGTCACCAACTTGTAAAGCTGTACCATCTGGCCTGTTAGTTAAATCATTTACAAAAGCTCCAAGATACTCAGTAATAGCACTTGTTTTAGTGGTGACATTACCAGATGAGTCAAAAGCCAATAGCTTCCCAGCCCTTGAAGTCGCAGTAGGTAAATCCCCTGGACCACCTTCTTGTAATGGTGCTGAAATAGCTTGGTCAACTTTTAACTCCAAATCTTGTAAGTTTCTTGTGACTCTTGATAACTCAACATTTAAATCTTCAATGTCAAAAAACCCACCTGTGTTAAAGTCACTTGTTCTTGATATGGCAGTATCTCGTATTATGTCAATAGTAACATTACTTTGTGCAGTAGCAAATTGCACCTCAGTACTATTAGCTGTACCTACATTATTTAATGTAAACTTAGTTCCTGTTTGTCCTACTAAAGACGATACATATGTAGCTTCTACATCATCAACAAATACTTTAATATCAGTAGCTTGTTCGGTAGCAAAAGGTACTGAAAATGTTTGTTGTGCTGTAGAGCCAACAGTATAGTCTACTCTTGGTGTTGTATCTGATACACTTATCGCCATAATGTCTTACTTTCCTCAATGTTAATTCTATTGCAACGCACTTATTAATCTCCTATTAAAACATTTTCTTGAATAAAATCGTCAGCTTTATTTAAAACAGGTTTTGTATAAGGTAAATTCATAAAAGGTAAATTAGATTTAATTAATCTTATCCTGTCTTTTGTTGTGTTATCTTCATTAAAAAGTAAATCAAACGCAGAAATAGGTAAATGCATTGGAGTACCTCCTAATCTAAACACCCCTTCTACTGGGTTTGTATCAAACTCTGGGTCTAAGCCCATAGCACCTCTAATTGATATAGGATTATTATGGTTAATAGATGCTGGTAAAAAAGGTGTTAATGTTTCTAACCAATCATTTGCATTAAAAGCCCATGACACAACTCCAGTATATTCCATTGATTTTAATAATTGTTCTTCCATTGGCAGTTCTGTTAAATATGGATTTTTAATTGATTGTGACATCCAAGCTAATGTAATTGCTGCTGTTCCACCAAGTAATCTACTTGTGTGTCTGCCTTGATAATAAGCACCTAATATTTTTTGTGATGCTCCTACACCAAAATTATAAAATTGAAACATCATAGAAAGTAATGGTGCATAAGTTCTTGCAGCATTAGATATTTCAGCTTTACTATCAAAAAATTCTTTTTGAGCTTTTTCTATTAGTTCAGGATTTTTTGTTTTATATGCTTCTTGTAAATTTTTAGTAACAGCGTCACCTTTTTTTTCTAACTCTAATCTTTTTTTGAGACCACTTTTTGTATGAGGTACTCCTCTCCAAACACCTTTCATCCAGCCCGGTATTTGTGCCATTTGAGGTGTCATAACTAATGTATTTGTTTCTGACCATACTGCTGTTCCAAATTTATCAGCAAGCTCTTGTCCTCTTTTACCTCTCCATCCATCAGTATTTATATCATAAAAACCTTTTCCATCTCCTTTTAATTCTTTGTATACAACTCCAGACCCAGGTCTTTGTAATCCTATATCTAAAATATCTGCTTTAGAAAAACCATACATACTAAGTATGTCATACTCTTTTAGTAAATGTGATGGTACTTTATACACAGGCCTTTTGTTTGGACCTACATATGTAACATTCATACCTTTAGCAATTTTTTGCATTCTACTAATAAAAGTTTGTTGTGACATAAGACCAGTAAATATTTTTAAACCAGTTGTTAAAGGTGCTAAACCACTATATTTATGTATTTCGTTTGCTCCACTATCAAGCATTTGTGAAATTTTGCCACCCATAGGAAATACACCATCATCTTCAATTAACCTTGCTCCAACTGTAGACATAGAGTATTCACTAATAATACCCCATTGTTTTAATAATTGTTTATTCTTTGCTATTAACTCTCTTGCTTCTTTTGTTTGGTTTAAAAGCTGGTCCATTTGTTTATATACTGGTCTAAAACCTTGAGCAGCTAAAATGTTAGATGCGTCTGTTATACTGTTAATACCAAAAAATCCACCTAAATTAATTGCAGCAATATTTTTTAAATTTCTTGCTGTTTTTGCGTTCCATTTATTTCCTAAGTCTGGATGAATTAAACTACCTAATAATGAATCACGCATATCTTCAATGTTTTGTACTTGATTAACTCTTTGTAATTCTAATCTATCAATTTCTTTTTGATTTTTTGCTCGTAAAATTGCAGCATCATATATTTCATTTACTCTTCCTATTTCTTTTTTTAGAGATATATCACCATATTTATTAGCAAGTTCAATTCTAGGAGCAATTCTTCGATAATATGTTTTAAATACAATTTCTGGATCAGTAATAGCTATTTCTTTAAGAACATGAATAGGTAAGTTTAATGATCTTTCCATTAAAAAACTTGAACCTTTTTTTACTGTTCCAGATGTATTTTGAAAATTACCACTACCTTCTTTTAACATCTTAGCTACAGTTTCTTCTGCTCTTTTTAATGCTTCTTTTCTATTACCACTATATGTTTTTGCTATTTCATTTGTAACCCAATTTCTATTTTTTCTAATCATGTTACTGTCATAAATAATTGGAACATAATCAGTTTGAAACTTAGGTGTTATATTAGGTGTGTAGTTTTCTTTTAAAAGTTTTTCTTCTTTAAGTAATATTTTAGCTTCTTCTAATTCTTTAGTTAGTCTTTGTATAACTTTAGGTAAACCCACAGATTTTGATTTATTTTGTCTTAGCTTTGTAATTCTGTCATCTAAAAATTTTACTTGTTTTTCTAAAGTATTAATAGATCGTTGTAGTGTTCTGCCGTAATCATCATCTAATAATCCTGTTCTAATTAAATCACCTCTAAAATCGTCATATACAGAGCCATAAACTTTTGCGTGTTTTTGTACTGAATTATAAATTTTTTCTAACTTATCTCTATCAGCAGTATTAATTAAATCTTGATGTCTGTTTGCAAATTCATCTAAATTTTTAGACCTATAACCTCTTTCAAAGTATAAAAGTTTTTGTAAATTTCTATAGCTAACTATATTTTTTTTATTGTTTTTACCTCTAAACATTTCTCCAAATCTTGATCGTTGTATATTTAGGTCCATGTCATCAGCTTTTAACCCTGGCACAAAAGGAATACCATCAGCAGTTAAACCTTTATTAATGTCATTAACCTCTAAAAAAACATCATTTATTGCTTTTTTTACTGTATGTATTTTTCCAGAATGATTTTTTTGATACAAAGTATTTACAGATGGAGGTACTGCATCATCTGTTCTAGTTAATAAATAACTATTATCACCAGATAATGATACAACAATATCTAATATTTCATTGCCCTCACTTTTAGATATTTTGTCTGATTTAACTAATACAGTAGTTATGTCATAAGATTCATCTAACCAACTTCTTTCTAAACCCATTGGATATTTAAAAACATTTCTTACATATTTATATCCACCACTATCATCTATAGTTTTTAATACATCGTCTTGCCAATTATAATCTATAGAATCATTTAAATTCTCAAAGTTAAGATTTTGTGTTCTTTGTTTTGATCCTAATACATACATTTTATCTCTAGGCATATCAATTAATGCATTAATTTCATCCCAAGAATCATCTAACATTTTATCAATTTCTTTATGCTTTAATCTTTTACTGTACCTAGCTATTAAACTACCAATAGTACCACCAAAAAGCATACCTCCTGTTAATGTATATCTTAATTCATCTAACTGTGAGGTAGGGTCTAGTTTTATTCTTGCAGCTTCCCAAGGTAATATTAGTCCTGTTGATCTAGCTCCAGCAATAAGAAAATTTTTACTAAAACTATTTAAACTATGTACTCCCTTTACAGGATTTGCTAATAACAATGGGTCTTGTAATAGGGATGTACTCCATAAAAACATTTGATAACCAAAACTATATTGGCCTATTTTCTCTTTAGCTTCCATATTCTGATATATGTTTTCTTGTATTAAATCTAATTCTTGTTGGTTGTTAGCTTCTTTAATTTGATTTACATATCTTCCGTTAGGATGATACAATAATCTTGGATCAGCTCTATCTTTCCATAATTCATTATCAACAAAATCTACATCTACTCCATATTCTCGTACTGCATTTTCTCTACTAATAAGTGTACCAATTTCAGAAACTGGTAATGTTGACCAAAGTGCTGATACATCATCCCAAATATTTCTAAAATCACCAAAAGTAGATTGTATAGGTGTATTGTTTTCTTCGTGATCATTTATATTTATTGTGCTTTCAGCTTCAGTAATAGGAGCAAAAATATCTATTTCTCTGTTTCCTGTTTTATTGGGGTCAATAATTGGCATTATATTACTTCGTCATTTCTCCATTCTATTACTTCGTTACTAAAGTTAAACGGTAATAAAATATCTTTAATTTTATTTTCTTGTCTGTCACCTTCTTGAATGTTTGTTTCCATTCTTTCTATAAGCTCTTCTTGTGATAAACCTATATCACCTTTGTCATACCATAAAATATTTTTTCTTACACCATCAACTATTTGGTATGCTTCTCTTGATACTCCACTTTGATCTGCTATATAAACTTGAAAAGCTCTTACAGGATGATCTACTCCATCTATGTTTACAATAGCTTCACTTGCATATTCTAATTGTAAATTATCTACAGTTATATTTGGAATAGTGTTGTCAATACTGTTTAATATTTCTTGTCCACTTTTTTCTAAAATGTTTTCTTTTCCATTTAATGTAACTGGCATTCTTTCTTTTAATACAAAACCATTTCTACTATTTGGATCATATACAAATAATTTTGAAAATTTATCTACAGCTATTGTTGTGTATCTTTTTATATCATTATATGTAATAGCCATATTTGCATCAGAGAGATTATTATTTAATTGAGCGCCTACCATTAAAGCAATTTCACCCTTTATATAATCTGTAAAGATAGGATTTCTAGTTGAAAGAATTTGTGAAAATTTGCCTGTTTCTTCTTTTCGTGTATCACCAAACAAACTAACTTTAAGGTTTAATCTTTTAGCAATTTCTTTTGTTTCGCTTTTATCTAAACCACTAATTCCATCATTTAATAAATCTGTAAATGATTTTTGATTACTAACACCTAGTGCATTATTGTAGCGACCTCCAAACAATGATTCTAAGTTTTGTGTAAATGGTTTACCTCCACCAGCAGATTCTCCAGAAATTTCTATAGAAGATAAATCAATTCCAAATTGTTGGTTAGATAAGTATTTAGTAATTTTATCTTGTACACTTTCCCCAGGCAATAATGATAACCTTGGGTCTATTTTGTAATGACTCATTAATGTTTGTAATTTTTTACTGCTTTCGTTATCACCAAAATTAATACTTGTTGAATTAACATTTTCTATATTAACTAATCTTGCTAAAGTGTCATATGTGTAAACTCCGTTTGGATCATTTTTCATAGCAGTAACAATATAATTTGATCCATTGTTTCCTACATAATTAGATGCTAATGCTATTTCAGAAAATATACTTAAGCCAGCAGTATTTAATTGTTCTTTTGTTCCACCAAGACCTGATTCTCCTGAATTTAATTCTGTAATTATTTCTTCTGTTACTTTTTCAATACTTGAAATTTCTATATCATTAAATATTGTATTACCTGTTGCATTACTTAAATAATCAATACCTACAAATTGTGAAGTTCTTGCAGTTACATGTTGATTTAATCCAGATTTTAATTCACTTATAGATTGCGATGTAATACCAACATTATCTAATTGTTCTCTTGTAAATTTTTTACCACCTACTTTTACTGAATCTACACGGCCATCTAGCAAACCAATCCAACTATTAACATATTTTACTCCACCCATATTTTCTTTAAATGCTTCTTCAATAATACCAAATTGTACTAATTGTATATTATCAGATGCTACTTTATTAGGTGCATATGTAAGATTAAATTTATCTGCTAATGATTTTCTTTCTTTTTCAAATGTATTGTTAAACTCAAACAAACCTTCTAAACCATTAATTTGAAGTGCTTCTTGCGCTCTATCTACATATCCAAGAGAATGAGAATTCCATGTTGTTGTTTGATAATTTCTAGCTACTTTTGCTTCATGTTTAGTTTTAAATGATTCATATCTGCTTGCCAATTTTTGTTTAATAGTTATATCTATTTTTGCTTTTTTTTCAGGATTTACTATTGCTTCATATCTTGGGTCTGAAGATTCACTTCTTATTTTATCGTAAATAACATCAACATCAAAATTTCTTAAATTTTCTCCAAATGGTTCTGTTCCAATTTGCCCAGCATTAAAATATCTTGAAATAAATTTATCTCCAGAATTAACCCAGAAATCTAATTCTATATCATTTGCGTCTATATCTTCTTCCAAATTAAAATTTCTTGTTTGAAATGCTTGTATTAGTAATGCTCGTTCTTTTTCATTTGTTACTGCCTTTTCAATTTGATTTACACTTGTTATTTCAAATCTTTCTATTGCACCTTTAGTGTTTATATATTCTACAGATCGACCACCACTTGCATTTGGTTGTGCATCTTTTACTGCTTTAGATAAAACAGTACCAACACCAGTAATGGCATCACCTACTTGTGTTGCTGCTTGTGGACCTAAATAACTTTTACCTACTGATATGTTACCTATGGATGATATTGTTCTTTTATTTTTATATATAGCCATTATGCGTTTTTATACTCTGCGTATCCTCCAGCTAATGTTCCACCAGCTTTAATAAGTGATGCTCTTTGTGACATTTTACCACTTTGTAAAACACCTATTCTTGTTCTTCTGTTTGCATCTAATTCTAATAATGATTTTGTTTTTTGTATTTGAACATCTCTTTCTAAATTTGTTTGATTACTTTGCATTCCAGCTAAATCTGATTCTCCTCCACCCATCATTGTTAAGTTAGCTTGTGTAATTTTAGCATTTTCTCTAATAGTACTATTTTCTTCTGCTATTTGATTTAGTATTTGATTTTGTTCTTGTATTCTCAACTCTTCAGCTTGAGCTTTTGCTGATGCTTTTGCAGCTTGACCAGCATAAATTTGTCCATAAGCAGATACACCAGCAGCAAATAAAAACCATAAAGGATTAGCCATTATATTGTTACCTCACTTACTAATTGCATTACACCACATGACGCTGGTAATGTTTGTGTTATTTCTATTGTTGGGTCCTCTGAGTAACCTAACAATCTAAAATCTTGTTTACCATCTACTCTTGCTTGGTCTTGTTGTATAAGGCCAGATGCAGTTGTTCTGTTAAATAATGTTTTGCCATTTACTGACATTGACAATGCTCCTTCTGTTTCTACTTTTACTCTTGTTATTCTTCTTCTGTTACCAGTTAGTTCACTGCCAGGGTATTGAAAATCTACTGGCATAGTTTCTAACTTCATAAAATATGAATACCCTATATATGCTCTATCTTGATGAATAACTCCATTAATAACTTCATATTTTAAATTTAACAAACTTGCATCTAATGTTCCTGTTCCTGATACAGTTTGAGTTCCTCTGTAACTACCATCATCTTTAATTACATGAACAGTTTTGTTATAAAAATGAGATGGTATATTAGATATAGTTTGATCGCTTGCCACTTGTATAGCTACAGCATCATCTAAATAACATTCATTTATAATATCTAGCTCATCAAAGTTAGTAAACTTTTCTAATGACACTACATTGTTTCTATTTGTAACCCAGAATAAATTTTCATTAACAGAAGCCATAGTCATTACACTATCTAAATAGCCATGAGCATTGTCTGTTTGACCAGTACTATCCCATAGCACCCATCCTAGTATAGACTCTGATATTACAGAATGTAATACTCCTACTGTTCCATCAATATTTACAAAAAATATATATTCTTCTGGTCTAGTGTCTGAACCACCATAGCTACATATATCATAAGGATTGTTAATAAGATGACTACTGCGTATTGAAACATCTCTTGGTGCAAAAGAATTAGCAGATACTCTTTCAAGGTCACGAACAGTTCTGCCGTTTCTTTGAACATAAAAGGTATTACCATTAGAAATATGAGGAGTAGTTCTTGATGCTCCATAACCAGTCATCCTTTCTATTAATATATTTGTAGGTGTTAATGGTTGTCCTGTATCTTGTATGACAAGAAACTCTCCACCACTTGTTAAAAGTTCTAAACCTTTATTAGAAACAATATGGTATATTTCGTTTAATTGATTAGATGCTACAATAGTTTGTATGCTATCATTGTCACTTGCATCGCCTACATCAAAGTTAAAGTAGTCACCAGATTGTGACGCAAATAAGGCATCAGGTTGATTTACTGTACCACCAAACCATAATCTGTTTTGGTGAAATGTAACAGCTCTTGGAAATCCATTTCTTCCAAAAGATTGTTCTTTCCATTCTCTTGATGGTGGCATACTAGCACCAGTAATTTTAATACCAGCACCACCAAAATCTCTTGATCCATTACCATTTGGATTGTCGTTAGCTACATTACCAGTATATCCAGTAACCTCATTAGATGAGTTATATACTGCCCAATTTGTTGTAGGGCTATTACCTACACTATATCCACCAGTAGGATTCCATGATACACCAGCTGGTAAAAAGAATCCAATACCACTACCAGATAGTATTTGTGTAGCGTTTGTTGTAGTGTCTGTGCCTATTTCAAAATGGTCATCATCTACTACTCTTCTTATTTGAAATGTACCATTTAATCCAGCTCTTTGTATAAGCCCAGGTTCTCCAGCAAAACCACTAAGAGTTATACTATCACCAGCTTTAAACCCATGATTAACTAATGTAATTTCTACAGAGTTTTGTCCAGATGTAGACCTAAATGGATTTAAACCTAGCTTTATTTCAAGCACATCTTTTACTTGTCCAACAACAGTTGTTGGATTTGTGTATGTAATAATTTCAATTTCCTTACCATGCCACAGTATTGACTCTCCTACCCAATCACTGCTAAATGTATTAACACTGGACACCAAGTTAATCTGACCACTATTGGAGCTAGGTTGAATGGTCACATCACTTGGTGCCAGCTTTGTGTATGGTTGGTATATTTCATGTAACACTCTTGTTGTACCAGAATCATTATACTCAGTTACATTAGATGACTTTTTAAATTCTAGTTCTTTTGCAGTAAATGAAGATGAGCTTACTCTTTCAATAATAATAGGTGTAAATGTTTCGTGTGCTATTATAAATGTATCGCCTTGCTGTGCATAAGTAAATTCTCTAATATTGTTTGCATTAATTGGTATAGCTGGTGTACTGCTACCACTTGTGTAAGTAGATATAGTAGATATAGGAGTTTGATTTGTTACATCATATACAACAATCTTTCCTATCTGGAATAAAAACAAATACTCTTGTGTTTCATTAAACACAAAAGGCTCTAGTCTAGCGTGTGTTGTAGTACCAGTTAACTCATCCCAATGTAAAGTACCTGGCCTTCTAAATACTGATCCTTGTGATGTAATTATAGCGTTTCTTAGCTTTTGACATCCACCAGAATATGCTGGTATGTCTGTTCTAGCTTTCATGCGAGGGTCTAATTCACCTACAGTAAAATCTGTTTGAACAAATTTTATCTTTTTAGCCATTAGAATCTCCTAGCAAGTGTCCGTGAGTTACCTCTAAACTGAGCAAACTTACCCATGTTAAGTCTTTCTGTTGTAGTTTGCTGTGCATCTATATTTCTTGCTAACAAATATTGTCTTTGTGCTTTTTGTTCAAACAATGCAGATTTGTTTTCATCTTCTGCTATTGCTCCAGCAAATACAGAAGCTAAATGAAATTGTAATGCTGTAATAAAATATGGTGGAAATGTTGTTGTGTCTGGTCTGTATGTATACTCAGCTATTACTTTGTCATTTACACTAGCATTGCAGAATAGTTTGTCTGTAAATATTTCATATTGTATTGGGTGACCACCAACAGTAACTCCATGAATCATAATAGATTCAATAGGTATTTGATATGCAGAATCATATCTGTTTTCGTCTAAAGGTGCGTCTGTTAATCTTGATAATTGTTTTATGTTACTGGCAAATCTCCAGCGTGTCTGTGTCAAAGCTGATCTAACTATATCTTCGTACAGATTTTGTGCTACTTGGGATTCAGTTGTTGTTCCAGAAAAAGAAGAAATCGGCGTAGCACCGATTAACACTAATCCTCTTGAAGCTATGTCTATGTCACTGCCTGATGCAGTCGATGTTGTTGTTGTCATTTATAATTCTAGGGGAGTCGCAATCGCTAACTCCCCTATCCTTTATGGTTATGCTAACGCAGTTGTTGTTACAGTTGCATTGCCAGATGTTGATGATACAGTTAAGACATCAACAGCAGCAGTACCTCCAGTAGCAGAAACAACAAGAATAATATCAAATTGTTTCAAATTATTAGTAACTGAATTAAAGTAACCAGAGCCAGAAATAGTGCCAACAGCATCAGCTGATTTGTAATACCAAATAGCTGGTGAAGCACCACCGACTTTTTTCAATTCACTTGATGTTAAAGCCATGTTTTACTCCTATACTGATTCATCTATAACGACTTCAAATATGCCTGTAGAATCAACAGCGACTGATCCCATTGACATATATGAGGTTACAAGGTTACTAACTTTTTCTGGAATGTAATTAACTTCAGTTCTCACATCCGATCCTGTAGCAGTTCCGATTGCAGACTTATGGTAAGCAAAACATTTTCTATCGTTAGTTGAGATAGGTAATGCTGAGTGGATCATAAAGTTGAATCCTAACCATCTTTTTGCAGTCATACCGCTAGTGAAAGGTTGATCGCCAGGTTGAATGTAATCTGTGTTAACAAATTCATCAATAGCTAACAAGTCAGCCCATCCTTCTGGTGACACAACAAAGTATCTTTGTCCGTCATCAGGGATGTCTTGTTCATTCATGCTTACAAATGCTTGTAATACTTTAGCTTTTGTAAGACCAGCTGAACCAGCTGCGATTGTTGTGCCATTACCAGCGTCAAGAGCAGAGATGATAAGGTCATCAGTCTTTCTACCTAGTGCGTTTGCAGCATTAGTAGCGACTACTTGTCTTTCATCAATGTTTGTCTTGAGTAGGTCAAGTGTATCAATGTAATCAGCAGCATAAAAGTCATTTAAAGTAACATCGACATTAGTGTGAGTAAGGTCCATGCTTGTAACTTCAGCGTGTCTTGATTTAGTAACAGCTTCACCTTTACCAATTTTTTGGAATCGTGCAGTGTTACCAGTTACATTGTTAACTTGGCGAGTTGTGTTTCTGAGTTTAGGACCAGTCCTCTGATAAGCAAGGTGGACTTCACTCTCGAACTGCGTAATAAACGCTTGATCTATGGATAATGCCATAAATACTCTCCTTTAGTTAGAGTTAATAAAAACCTCCTGTTATCCTAGAGTCTGATACCAATTATCCAAATAGGGTTGGTCATTTACCTTTGGGCAGTTAACCTTAATTAATTATTTCCCTATCATTGACGCAACGCACAAAGTACATTCTGTTGTCATCTTCTAAATCAAGTACATCAAATCTATGATACAACAAAAACTTTTTAAGTCCTTTTCTTCTGGAGTCTGCAATGTTAAATAACAAATCAAAGTGTGTATTAAATACATTTACCCATGCTTTTGACTCTCTAATAAAAACATACTTTTCTTTTTTACTTATGTTGTTAGTCATAAGTAACCAGACCCTACCAGCTTTTTTATATAGTTTATTGTTTAGTGGTGGTCTATCTTCTACTACACCCCACATAGCCATTGGACCATTTTCATTACAAGCTAACCAAGATACATCTTCGCCTTGCTGTATAAGTGGTTGCACACACGCTTCTAACGGTGTGCATCCAAGTAACTCACATTCGTTTAAATCTTCCGTAGTTAAGTTTTCAGACAGCAATGTGACTAATTCAATAGTTGGTTGCTGTATACTAATTACCACTTAATTTCTGGAAACCTTCTTCTACTTCTGCAATATAAGAATCATCTCTACGGTTTTGATCCCAGTATCGAGGGTCTTGCATTTTAGCCCTAAGGTCTGCAAGTGTAAGTTGTCCTGTGCCTTTTGCTACTGCATCTGCATTATTGACAGAGTTTACGCCCATGCCCATAATTTTTTCTAAGAACCTTATGCCTGTTGCTGTTGCACCTAAATCTACAACTAAATCAAGCTCTTCATCTTGAAAGTTTTTACTAGCCCATTGACTTACACCATCTATTCTAGCATTTGCATTTTCACCTAGTTTAGATTTTTCTGCTTCTAAATCTATATCTACTTCATTTGATTGTGCAAATTGTTTAATACCTTCGTGAAACTGCTCATTACTAAACCCTTGGTCAAATGCAGTTTTTTTCCACCAGTCTAACATAGGATTGTTAAGTATTTCTTCTTCAGTAAAACCTTCTACTTCAGGAAGTGTGTAACTATTTTCATCAGCTGGTCTGTCTTTCATTTGTTCAGCTTTTAATTCACCAATAAGCTCTTCTTTAAAGTCATCTTTCTTTTTACCAATCATACTTTCTAACTCAGTGTAAGACTTAGATAATGATACATCATCTAACTTTCCGTCTTTCCAAAATTTTTCTGGTACATGGTCAGGTCTTGATGGAGTCTGGCTTTCGAGGGGTGCAGATTGGGTGGGAGGGAGATCACCAGACTCCGGTGTTTCTTCTGTAATCTCTGTTGGTTGTACTAATGATTCTTCATTCATCTTTATTTTGCTCCTGTTTAATTCTGTGTTGTGTAATTCTTGTTTCAATAACACCTACTAAATATCTTTGTCCTTCTAAATGAAACAGTGCATCTGCTTTTATTTCTGGACCAGCTACTCTTTCAGTTGTAATTGATTTTAAATACTTAAGTGTTTCTATTCCATGTGGTGTTCCAAAAGTTGTAGTAAGTAAATCGTTTAATAACTCTTGATCTTTACTACTTCTTTCATATCCATCAGGACCCACTGTCATTTTCTTCTGTGGCATTTGGTATAGCTCCCATCTGTTGTGCCTGTTGTAAAACTTGCTGTCTATCAGCATCAGTCATAAGTAAATCTTCTGGCACGGAAAATTTCTTTGCTAAAAATTTAGCTACTTCATTACCTTTTACTAACATAGGTAACATCTGTGGTCCAAATCTAGCCATGACTAATTCTAAAAATCTATCTACTGATGCAATGTCTGTTTGCATTTGTGCTTGTGCTAAAGGAGATATACTAACTACTTTAACTTCTCTTCCGTTTATTTGTGGTACTTCTATTTTACCCTGTTTCTTAAGGATGTATATAACTCTTCGTAAGATTGGAGTAACCATCTCTGCTTGTAATCTTCCAAAGGCTGATCCAATTCTTCTTGAAAGGTCTGCCATTCTTTCTGCAATTTCTGTTGCACTTGCTGGTGTTCTGTTTGGGTCACCCAGCATATCGTTGTATAAAGCTCTTTTAATATTGTTACGCATATCCGATAGGATAATATCAGATACTCTAAAATCACCAGCGTTTTTAATAGGTTGGAGTCCTGATGAGCCTGGAGCTTTCGGTATGACTGTACCCGGTAATAACTGTATTGTATCTGTATTGACAATACCATCATCTTCCAGTTGATATATACCTGAGATAGCCATCTGGGCATTTTCTAATATCATCTCCACAGTTAAGTTAGTAGTCTTAATTGCTGCCATAGCATTCATTAATGGTCCACGACCATATACTTCACCAGCACACTTACCCCAACGGAAACAAATGTATGGATTAGAACCATTACCATCCATTTCTCTATGGACTATTTTTTCTTTATCTTCTTTTACTATAACACAATAATGATATTTTTCATCAGGTAATGCAGAATAATCTCTGTATACAGTTTCGATTACAGTCTTTTGTCTGTCAGGATTTCTTTCCATGTCTATCTTCATCTGCTCTGTTAAGTTAGCATCAGGATAGGCAATAAGTAAATCTCTACACTTGACTAATCTTTTCCTATATATCGTATCAATATCGTCTTTAGGCCCTGTATCCAAGCAGATATGAGGGAGGGGAATTGCTGTAAAGTTGACAGGGTTAACTGCATCACCTTCCTCCACAAGTAAGCAACCTGTTCCAACAGCCAAGTCCAAGAAGCTTTCATGTACTTCTTGATTAAAGTTGGAATTTTGCAGAACTTCAAATACATATTCT
>MDSV01123067.1_pt1 | contig 14423 bp, 15 predicted proteins | sample 810851 | NCBI WGS metagenome assembly MDSV01 (sample SAMN05326640, study PRJNA326480) | marine metagenome | isolation source: seawater | place: Atlantic Ocean: North East | collected 2012 | reverse complement strand
TAGTAGGGGCTTTTTGCTTTTCCTTTACATTCTCAGCTTTGTTTGTATTTACTTGAGAACCAGAAGCAGCTCTAGAACCCATAGTAGGGGCTTTTTGCTTTTCTCGAACATTTTCAGCTTTATTTGTGTTTACTCTTGAACCAGAAGCAGCTCTTGTAGAAGTGTTAGAAGAAACTCTTTGTACTTTTACAGGAGTGGTTTTGGATGGTCTTACTACTTTATTAGATGTAGAAGATTGTCCCTTGACTGGTTTAACATTTCCAGATCCAGTTTTATAAGATTCAATTTCAGGACCAATTTCTCTGGATACAGAAGTTGGAGCTTTTACTTGCTTCACATTTTTTGATCCTTTTTCTTGAGCAAAAGAACCAGAAAAAGCAAATAAAAGGGATGCGGCAATTAATAAATTTTTCATAGTTTTTGTTTTTAATTTGATTGCAATTTATGTAAAATTGTATTTATAACTATGTTTAATGGATTACTATTTGACTAACTGACCATTTTTGATGATGAATGCACATTTTTATATTATGAATATATTTTTAATTATTTTTGCTTGACAAAAATAGATTTGGTTAAAATCATTAATATGAATACTTGTAAAATATTTTTATTTGTAAATATTGTTTTTGTAAATCTTATTTTTTTCTCACAGCATACACAAGAAAATTCTGAATATATTATTCAAAAAGAAATTGAATTAACAAATGATTCTAGTTATTGGGATAATCACTCTGTATTGAACTTTGGATTTAATAGAGTAAGATTGAATAATTGGGCTGCTGGAGGTCAAAACTTTATGGAACTACATGGATTGGCCAACCTGAGATTTGATTACAGACATAATAAATTTCATTGGAATAATTTTATAAATATGCAATTTGGAGTAATAAAATCAGGTTATGGAAATCAAGGAGATTGGTTAAAAAATGATGATTTATTTGAAATTAGATCAAAATTTTCAAGAAGAACTACCCATTTATGGGATTACACTTTTCTAATCGATATTAGATCTCAATTTACTTATGGATATTACACTGAAGCAGATAGATACGCTAACAATTACATGGATAACTTTCTATCTCCAATATATCCTATTTTTGGTTTTGGATTTGATTATCATGCTAGTAATCATTTCAATTTTGATATATCTCCATTTACTGCTAAATCTACAATAGTTATGGATGACTCCCTTTCTCAAATTGGAGTTTTTGGATTAAATCCAAATGAGAAAATTCGAACTGAGGCAGGATTATTTCTAAATTTAGTTTATACTCATGACAGCCTATTTAGGATCAAAAATCTTCATTTTATGACCGATCTTACTGTTTTTGGTAACTATTTAGAATCTCCTGGAAATTTAGATATTACTTGTGAGTTTTTAACTTCTTATCATTTTAGTGATTTTTTTAGTTTAACTATTCAAGGATTTTTAATTTATGATCACGATATAAAAATCCCTCGTTATGAGAGTGATGGTATAACTCCAATTTTATTAGAAAGACCTGCTGGAAATCTTGACCCAATAACGGGTGACAATAATTACTGGATTGAATACAATGATTACAATAATTCTAATTCAAATTATAGTGTTCAAACATATGATGTTGATTTAAATAATGACGGACAGTATCTTGAAGAAGATGGGGAATGGGGCTATAAAATAGTAAAGTCAGGTGCTATTCTTCAATTGATGGAGTATTGGATGTTGGGGGTAACATTCAATTTTTAATTATTCTAAATTTAATATTTAAAGATTTCATTAATATCATTTCTATTTATTGTTATTTATCTATCCAATTGATGATTTAAAATATATCTTTTTAATTATTCTTAATCGTCTCATTATTAGAGTTTTAAAAATAAAGATTAAATTTTTTTTGATCTTTTTTAATCTTTTAACACATATTTATTATAAAAAAAATCATTAAATTAGAATATGGTATATAATAATAAAGTTCTTCTTGGAATAACATTAGTGATAATTCTTAATTTTAATAGTTGCAAAAAATATGAAGAAAATCCTTCTTTTGTAATTTTACCTAAGAATAGTAGACTTATTGGCGAATGGGAAATTATTAGAATTGAAGGCGAATCTGTAGAAACCTACTTCAATAATTTATATTCTGGGAATACCTACAACGGAGCATTATTATATTTTAATAAAATTAATTGGATTTGGGATTTTGAAAAAGACCAAGATTTAGATCAGGATATTCAATTTATTTATTCCTATACAAATACAAATTATTATGGAAATACTAACTCTTTTACAGATACAGTAAGCCAAAAAATTTCAATGACCTGGGAATGGGAAGACCATAAAAGAGAAATAGAGATCGAGCAATCCAATTATTATCAAACTATAAGAAACGATTATGAAATATTAAAATTAACCAATTCAGAAATGAAATTAAAAGATGAAAATAATGTAGAATGGGAGTTTGAAAAACTCTAATTTAAATTAATATTTATGAAGTTAGACAATAAATTATTTATGGCTGCTGCAATAGTAACCATTTTAAATTTTCAAAGTTGTACCAAATATGAAGACAATCCTGCCTTTTCTTTATCTACTAAAAAGTCAAGATTAGTAGGTACATGGGAGATAGTAAAAGTAGATGGATACTCATACAGTTCTTCCAGTGATACATATTTTTTTGAATTTGAAAGAGATGGTGACTTTGAACAAGGCTATATTGAAGACGATGGATCTATTTATGCCTATGGTGGAGAGTGGGAGTGGGAGGATAGCAAAAAAATACTCGAAATTGAGAATTATTATGGTTATGTTCTTAAATTCCAAATAAAAAAACTTACCAATAAAGAATTAAAGTTAGAAATTAATGGTGAAGAATGGGAACTTGAGAAAATGTAGTTTTAAAATAATGATTTAATTAAATAAGACTTGGATTTAATTTCTTCCATTGTTTTTGATTATTTATTTTTTATTAATATGTTTAAGAAATAAATTTTTCAAATATGAAACAAAATAATTTACTTTTACTTGCAGCAACCTTAGTAACCGTTTTAAATTTTCAAAGCTGTTCTAAATATGAAGACAATCCTGCATTTTCTTTATCTTCTAAAAAATCTAGACTTGTTGGAGAATGGGAAGTTGTTCGTGTAGATGGGCAGTCTAGCAGCCAATACTTTGGTCCTGGATATACTTACACATTTGAATTCGAAAGTGATGGTGACTTTGAATATGGCTATACTTACACTGACGGCGTAAACACGTATTCTTACAGCTATTCTGGAGAATGGGAATGGGAGAATAACAAAGAAGAAATAGAAGTAGAACTTAATGGAACTATTATGGATTTTAAAATAAAAAAACTTACCAATAAAGAACTTAAGTTAGAATACGATAATGTTGAAATGGAGTTTGAAAAAAATTAATAAATTCTAATATGTTATTATAGCCTCACTAGTGAGGCTTTTTTTATGGAAAAAAAATTAGATATAAAATTTGATTCTACAATTCCCAAGGTTTTGTTTGATAATAAATTGACTGTAATATTTAGCACCTATCAAGCAGGGAGACTTATGATGATAGGTAGTTCAGATGGCTATAATATACAACAGACTCCAATTGCTTACAAAAAACCAATGGGTATTGCTGTAGAAGAAAATAGGATTGCTATCGCTAGTTTTGATGAAATTTCGTTTTATACCTCAAATGATCAAATCATTGAAACAGCTAATTTGAAAAAATTTGATCGGATGTATTTGTATAGAGCTTCTTACAATACCAATACTTTAGATATACATGATATACATTTTGATCAATCTGGTGTTTGGGGAGTTAATACTCTTTTTTCATGTCTTTGTAAATTTACTTTGCAATCTAGTTTTTCACCAAGGTGGATTCCACCATTTATAAGTGAAATAGTTCCTGAAGATAGATGTCATTTAAATGGACTTGCTTTAGAAAATAATCAACCTAAATATGTAACTGCCTTAAGTTCAACTGACTACAAAGATGGTTGGAGAAAAGATATTATGAATTCTGGAATATTAATGGATGTTACAACTAATGAAATTTTATGTGAAAATTTAGCAATGCCTCATTCTCCTAGAATTATTAATAATGAATTGTATTTTTTAGAATCCGCTAGAGGAAAATTGTTCAAGTGGAATTCTGAGACTAAAGAAAAAGAACTAGTTTATAATTTTAATAGGTTTATAAGAGGAATAAAGTACTTTAAAGGAATTTTATTTATTGCTTTTTCTAAAATCAGAAAAAATTCTAAGTCATTTAATAAAGTAGCTGTCAAAGAAAATTCTACTAATGCAGGATTTACCATCTTTGATTTAAGAACTAAAACATCATTTGGTGAACTATTATACAATACCACAATAGATGAAATATACGATCTGAATATAATTGAGGGATGTAATAGACCAGGGATGGTAACTAAAACAAATAAAAACAATAAAAATATAATAGTTACTCCTCAAAATGTTTTTTGGAAAAAAATAAAAAAGGATGCCAATCAAACTTAGACTTTCTCTTAAAGCAAAATCAAATAAATGGGGTTTAATATTGTCCTTTTAGAACCTGAAATCCCTAACAATACAGGGAATATTGGAAGATTAACCTTGGCTTCAGGATCAAATTTACATTTAATAAAACCTTTTGGATTTGAACTTACTGATAGCAGATTGAAAAGAGCTGGTTTAGATTATTGGAAACATGTACCTGTTTCTGTATATGATAATAAAAATGACTTTTTTACTAAAAACAGAAGAAAAGAAATGGTGTTTCTATCGGTCTCTGGTTCAAAAAATTATAATTCTATTCCATATAAAAAAGATTTATTCCTAATTTTTGGGAAGGAATCTATGGGAATAGATAAAGAAGTTATTACACAAAACCAAGAGAATGTTTATAAGATACCTATCAATAATCGATATGTTAGAAGCTTAAATCTTGCAAATGCAGTGAGTATTGTGGTATTTCAAGGGCTTAATAAATTATACTATAAATAATATTCTTATATTTTACTAAAAGGAATTAATTTATGGAATATATACTAAAAAAAATTAAGGATTTTAATCATAAAATTACTTTTAAAAGTTTAGAGACATTTGTAGATTCTTTAGAGATTTCGAAAATAATTTATCAAAATTTTATATATGATCCTTTAACTTTAGGAGACTATGGAAGAAATATTATTACAATTGATCCATTTGAATGTGTTTTAATTAATTGGCCTCCAGGGATAGAAAGTAGCGTACATCATCACAAGGGTCTTTTCGGATATGTAATAGTTTTAGAAGGAGAATTAGACAATATTTCGTATAAAGAGGAAAAAAATAAAATTATTGAATTCAAATCTGAGAAATATTTTCAAAATGGGGTTATGCCTGAGCCAGATGGAGTGATACATAAATTAGCAAATAACAATACTAAACAAAGAGCCATAACTCTTCATTTTTATTACCCAGCTATTAAGAGTTTTGAAGGGATGAGAATATTTAATTTAAAGACCAAAAGCGAGGGAGTGCTAAGCAAAAATGCTCAAACAGCCAAATGGTCTAATAACAAAAAACAATTTAAAAAAGTAGAGAACAATAGTTTTGATTTTGTTTCACTAAAGGAAATCAATAAATCTAAATCACACATTGTTCAATATGTATATCCTAAACCAGACCCTTCTGCGATAAATTTTATGAATAGTAAATACTTTAGTGAACAAGCTCAACAATACGATTTTTCAGATTTTAATCAACCCTCTAGAAAAGCATATATTAACGCAATTGATGAATTAATTGCAAATGATTTAGCTTTAACAAAGACATCAAAACATTTGGATATTGCAACTGGAACTGGCAGAAGAGCGATTAGAATAAAGGAACTAAGTAGCTTGGATTATGAAATAGTAGGAGTAGAGATAAGTGAAGAAATGAGTAAGCTAGCTAGTTCAAGGGGAATAAGAATGTATCATCAAGATTGGTTAAATAATGATGAACCTATTGGAGAAATGTTTAATTCGGCCAGTTTTTTATATGCATTTGGACATATAGGAAATACAGAAAATAGAATTAAATATCTTAATAAAATTAATTCTTACTTAAATAAAGATGCTCCATTCTATATTGATTTTTTTAGTTTGAATAATATAAATGAATGGGGGCCGCTTGCAAGAAAAACTTTTGAAAACAATTATTTAAGTAAGTATGGATACGATTTAGGGGATGTATTCTATAAGAAAAATGGATTCAATGAACTGGCTTTTTTACATTATTTTGAAAAAAAAGAAATTGTACATTTATTAGAACTAACTGGATTTAAAATAAGTTGGATAAAAAATATTGGTTATTCAAAAAATCCTGGAGAAATAGTAAATTCTGAAAAAGAAGGAAATTTTTTAATTAAAGCCTTGAAAATTTAATTTTTTAAACAATTAATTTTGAGTATTCAATTACCAGCCTATATAAATAGATTTTATAAATACGGTTTTTTCTGGTTTTTCATAACAAATACCTTTATATTATTTTCATGTACACAAGATGAAACATTAGGTCCACATCAAACTTTTTTGCACCTGTCTCATACAAGGACTGATTCAAATCCATATTTAGATAACGTAGTAGAATCCATTAATTATGAAAATTTTGATATGCTATTGTTAGGAGGTGATTTATCCTACTATACTTCTGAAGATGATTTAACTATGGATAGAGTAAATCAGTTTTTTAATATTGGTAGTAATAATACGCTATGGTCTTTAGGAAATCATGATTATACAGATTTAAGTAGGGTAGAATTATATACTAATAGACCTCCATACTATAGCTATTTTAATAACGGAATATCATTTTTAGTTTTAGATACTCAAGATAGTTTAAGTAACATGGTTGGAAACCAAAAAGATATGATTTTTAATCTTTTAGATACTATTCAATTGTCAACTCACTTAATCATTCTACACCATAAATTAATTTGGATGTATGATCATCCATCTTTAGAACCCGAAATTCCAAATGTTTCTAATGCGGGGTTAGGTAATTGTTTTAATTGTATAAATCCAAATAATTTTTATTCTGAAATTTATCCTAGACTTGTAGAAGTTAATAACAAAGGAATTCAAGTTATATGTATTGGGGGAGATATAGGAAATAAAGTAAATGAATTTGAGTATTTCACCAATGATGGTATATGTTTTTTAGCATCAGGAATAGATTTTCTAAAAGAAACAAAAAAAGCATTGCTATTTATTCATGATTTAAACAATCAATCTCTTTCTTGGAGTTATGAAAAATTAAATGAATAATAATTTTTAATTAAGATGGATTACTGAAATGAGAATAAAAAAAATATTACTTCTTCTTTCAAATGGTTTCGAAATTTTAGAAGCTAGTTCATTCATTGATGTTATGGGTTGGAATTTAGAAGAAGGAGATTATTCTACTAAGTTAAATAGCTGTGGACTTAGAAAAGAACTAAAAAGTTCTTTTGGGCAAAAATTTATTGTTGATTGCCTATTAAATGAAATTGATGCTGATTCATTTGATGCGTTAGTAATTCCAGGAGGATTCAAAAACTCTGGTTATTACAAAGATGCTTACAGTATGGAGTTTCTCGAGCTAATACGGGATTTTAGAAATAAAAATAAAATAATTGCGTCTGTTTGTGTTGGAGCATTACCGTTAGCAAAAAGTGGAATTTTAAAAAACAAAAATGCTGTAACTTATAATCAAACTGACTACAGAAAAACACTAGAAAGTTATGAAGTAAATCTATTAGAAAATCCGATTGTAATAGATGATAATATTATTACTTCAAATGGCCCATCAACAGCATTAGATGTTGCTTTTGTTTTACTTGAAGTTTTGACTTCAAAAAAAAACTCGTTAAGGGTAAGAAATTTGATGGGTTTTTAGTTTACTATAATTAAACATTTTTATTTATGTATGTAAGTGATTAAATTTAAAGGAGAAATCGCATTATTAATTTAGAATAAACTTATTATGGAAGTTAAATTTTTAGGACATGGATGTTTAGAAATTAGTGTAAATAATAAATATATAATTGTAGATCCATTTATAAGTGGTAATCCATTAAATAAAACCATTGATTTAAATTCTTTAAACCCAGATTATATATTTATCACACATGCACATCAAGATCATGTATTAGATGTAGAAAAAATTGCTGATAAATCCAAAGCAACTATAGTTTCAAACTTTGAGATAACCACCTATTATGAAAAATTGGGTTACAAAGTTCACCCAATGAATCATGGAGGAAAATGGGAATTTGATTTTGGGTTAGCTAAGTATGTAAATGCTATTCATACATCTTCTTTTGCAAACGGTGAATATGGCGGTAATCCTGGTGGATTTATCATAAAAAGTAATAATAAATGTATTTATATTGCCGGAGATACAGCATTAACTTATGACATGAAATTAATACCTCTAGAATTTAATCTTGATCTTGCTGTTCTTCCAATTGGTGATAATTTCACTATGGGTGTGGAAGATGCACTAATAGCTAGTGATTTTATTGAGTGTAATAATATTTTAGGTTATCACTACGATACATTTGGATACATAGAAATAAATAAAGAAGATGCAAAAAATAAATTTAAAGCAAGAAGCAAAACATTACATTTATTAGAATTTGGAGAAATGATAAAAATTTAAAAAGATTAAAAAATTAAAATCTAAGTTTGAATTGTGGAAAGGTATTAAAGATCAAGTTGATTCTGAAAATTAATTTATCTTCTTTAAATATATTTGCTAAAAATAATGGAGTTAAATAAAAAAATAATTGATAGATTTTTCTGTAAGTTTAAGGATGTCGTTTTAGAGCAGGATTATAAAAGTTATGCTAATGAAAAATCTAAAAAATTTAATTATAGACTTCTTATTATAAATTATTTTATAGGCTTATTTGTAATTATCGATGATATCCGTGTAACAGGCTTGGATCCCTTCTATATTTTATGGCATTTAATAGCTCAAATCCTTTTTTGGATTATGTTTTTATCGTCAGAGGATTTTAAGAAGAAATTTTATGAAAAATATTTTTTTATTACTTGGGTTGGTTTTATGAACGCAGGTGCATATTTATATTATTTTTCACCTGAGCCATTTCCTGCTGGTGAGGGTGTCGTAGTATCTTCTATACTTTTTTCTTTTACGATTTATCCATTTGCTTTTATTGAAAGTGTTGTTGCAAGTATAGCAACATCAATACCCATGGCTATCATGCTATTTCATAAGGAAAATATAGATCCTGGGCACTTGATATATCAGTTTATAATGCCATTTGGATTACTTATATATTTTAAATTTTCAAATGAAATTTTAAAAAGATCAGATTTCCTTAACGAAAAAATAGCAAAATCCAAACAAAAAGAAATTAATGATAGTATAAATTATGCAAAAAAAATTCAGGAAGCAATGTTGGTTTCAGAGAGTTATCTTAAAGAAACTTTACCTAAAAGTTTTATTTTTTACCAACCTAAAGATATTATTTCTGGAGATTTTTACTGGGCACATAAAGACGAGTCGAATATCTTTTTTACAGTCAGTGATTGTACAGGACATGGAGTTCCTGGAGCACTAATGAGTATGATAGGAACAACTCTTCTAAATGAAATTATTGTAGAAATGAAATTTCAAGAAACGGATAAGATTCTTAATGAAATGAGAAATCAAATCATTAAAAATTTACACCAAGAGGAATCAAATAATCAGAGAGATGGAATGGATATGACACTTGTAAAATTAAATTTAAAAAAGAAGGAAATAGAGTTTTCGTCTGCCAATAATGTATTAGTACATGTAAGTAATGGAAATTTAAATTCATATAAAGGTGATCATCAACCTGTTGGATTTTATTCCGGAAAAAATATCTCATTTACAAAACAAAAAATTAAAGTAAATATGAATGATATGATTTATATATTTTCGGATGGATACCAAGATCAATTTGGAGGAGAAAAAAATAAAAAATACATGTTTTCTAGACTCAAAAAACTTCTTATCAAAATAAGTAACGAAGATGAAAATCAACAATTAAATTTAATAGAAAGTGAATTTAATTCTTGGAAAGGAGATAATGAACAAATTGATGATGTTTGTCTAATGGGTTTGAGAATAACTTAAAAAAAATAAAAATGAAAAAAATTATATTTATTATTCTATTGTTTGGATTGTTTAAAGTGAATTATGGACAGGAAAAAGAATTCGCTGAATACGGTATTTCAGGGGCATTAAGTCCTTTTGGAATATCTTTAAGTATGACTTATAATAAAACTAATAAAACAAGTTTTATTGTATCTCTCGGTGGCTTGCCTGAATCTAATTCATTAATTACACCAAAAATCAAAAACATAAATGAATATGAAATGAGCTCTGAAAGTTCTTGGATGGGTGTTTTTGTTAATCACAGACCATTCAAAGAAATGGAATGGATAAGAGTTAATTTCGGTATGGCAATTGGCTCCATAGAGAATACACTTAAAGAAACATCTGGGGATGAATATAAAGTTTTATATAATAATCCACCAAGTGGATATTTTGGTTTAGGTATTGGTCAACAAACCAAAAAAGGATTAGTTTTTGGTGTAGATTTTGGTTTAATATATGGTCCAGGACCAATTATTACTGGACCTGATAATAGTAAAATTGAAAGTATAAGTAACAGTTCTGTAGCTGGAAAAGTTTTACCAAACATTCAATTTTCGTTAGGATTCAATTTTGATTAATACAAAAATTTAAATACAATATTTGGAGAAAATTCATTTCCAATTCAAATTATTACAGTGAAAACTAAAAGGTTAACTCATCATATCAGTAATTCAAATCCTACTAAGCTAGACGTGGTAGAAAATATAACACTGTTTATGTTTGAAAAAATAATTTTTAATTTATGAATAGAGTAGTAGTACTATTTTTCATTTTATGTTTTGGAAGACTATTTTGTCAGCATACTTTTTCCATAGTTGCTGTAGATACGATTACTGGTGAAATTGGTAGCGCAGGAGCTACCTGTGGAGATAGTATTATTTGGCCGGGGACACCTGGTGCCTATATAATTTCTGATATTTTACCTGGTGTTGGTGCCATTCATACTCAAGCACTATGGATAGCTTCAAACCAATTAAATGCTAGAGTACAAATGCAACAAGGTGCTTCACCCAATCAAATAATTTCTTGGCTAGTTGCCCATGATGTTCAAAACAATCCTCAATCCAGACAATATGGTATAGTAGACTACCATAATGGAACTTCTAGATCAGCTGCTTTTACAGGAACAAGTTGCTTCGATTATAAAAATCATATTTTGGGTCCTAACTATGCCATACAAGGAAATATACTACTAGGACAGCAGATATTAGACTCTATGGAGTATTATTTTATAAATACTCCTGGATGTTTACCAGAAAAGTTAATGGCAGCTATGAATGGTGCTAAAGTGGTTGGAGCAGATACTAGATGTATGGTGGAAGGAACCAGTTCTTTATCGGCTTTTTTAAGAATGGCTCTTCCAACCGATAGCTATAATAATCTGTTTTTAGATATTAATGTTGCAGGAACAGCTCCAAATGTAGAGCCCATTAATGTATTAGAGAACAAATACCAGCAATGGAAGAATAGTCAAATTTCTTATTGTGATTCTGTTTCAAGTTTTAATATTTACAATAAAAAAGACATTGAGATTCATCCAAATCCTACCAACGATTTGATTACTATTAGTAATGTTGAAGAATCAAAAAAAATAGAACTATTTAGTTTAAATGGTAAATTTTTAGAAACTGTTAAGACCAACACCCTAAGCTTAAGAAATTATTCTGAAGGTATATATGTTTTCAAAGTAACATATGAAGATAGAGTGGAGATGATTAAAGTATTTAAAAAATAATTTGTTTTTTCTTAGAAAAGTAATTGAAATTATATTTTGTAAATGAATAGAGTAGTAGTAGTATTTTTTCATTTAAGTTCCTCTATTTTATTTTCACAACCTATTAATGATATAAATCAAGAAATAAGAGAATTTGAAATAGATTGCACCATAAGAGCATTGGAAGTGGAAAATGACTCTACATGTTGGTTTGCAGGAAATAATAATAAATTTGGATATACCAATGATTTTGGAAATACATGGAAGGAGAATGTTATTAAATACGATACTTTCAATCTAGAATTTAGATCTATTTCTGTAACTACCAATTCTGTATTTATTTTATCTGTTGGAAGTCCTGCCTTATTATTTAAAATTGATAAAAACAACTTTAATTACAAGTTGGTTTATAGGGAAATTGAAGAAAAAGCTTTTTACGATTCTATGCAATTTTGGGACGATGAAAATGGAATTGCAGTTGGTGATCCAACAGAAAATTGTATGAGTATTATATTAACCAAGGATGGTGGAAATACGTGGAATAAAATAGCATGTGAAAATTTACCATTAGCTGTTGAAGGAGAAGCTGCTTTTGCAGCAAGTAATACCAATATAAGCTTGGCAAGTGATTTGGCTTTTATATCAACAGGAGGAAAAGAAGCCAATATATTAGTAGGAACTGACTACGGGAAAAGTTGGAAAAAATACAAGACACCAATAATACAAGGCGAAAAAATGACAGGAATTTTCTCTATTGATAATTTGTCTATGGATACTGTAATAATAGCTGGTGGTGACTGGTCTGTAAAACAAAAAATAAAGAAAGCAATGGCAATTACGAAAGATGGTGGAAATAGCTGGCAATTAATAGAAAATAATCCTGGATATACCAGTTGTGTTCAATTCATTCCTAAAACAAAAAATCTAGTTTCATGTAGTACAACAGGAGTATTTTACAGTAATGATTTTGCTGAATCTTGGAAAAAAGTGAGTGAAGAAGGGTATTATACGTTTAGAGTTTCTAAAAATGGAAAGTATCTATACTTTTCTAGAAAAAATAAGCTATTAAGTATTGAAAAATCTTCTTTATTAAGAAAATAGTAATACTTAAATTGTTGAGTTGTTTTTTTATAAGTCTTTCTGATATATCGGTTGCAAATGTAATTATATGAGATTCCAGGGTAAAAAGTCTGAACCTAAGTAAAGTTGGAATTATATACTGTACAAATACCGTAAAATATAATTTTATAATATGCCTATCTTGTTTTTAGTAAATTAGAATTATGAAAAGATTATTGATCTATAATTTAATAATATTAACAGGTTTATTTTCTAATTTTTATTCACAGAGCTATGTATTTAGATTATATCAAAGTGATTATATAAATGGATTTAAATACTATAGTATAAAAGATTTTAATGCACATGGAAAGGTGAAATCAATAATATATTCCGATACTTCATATCAACAAATTATAGAATTCAATAAAGAGGGACAATTAACTAAGGTTATAGGTTCCGATAGCTTAACAATTTTGGCAGAGTACGATAAAAAAGGAAATCTTAAAATAGTAAATTATAACAACCCTTATACTTCTTTAACGAACGAAAAAATCAATTTTTCATACAATAAACAAGGTAAATTACTAAACAGTGTATTAGGTTGTGATGAACGACCAAAAGTTAAAAGTAAAGTATATGAGTACAATAAAAAAGGAGATGTAGATATAATATATTCCTTATCTAATGTAGGTAACTATTATGATTCTATTAGGGAAAAATACCATTACAAAAATGGAATAGTAGAGTCGATTGATCGCACATTTCACATTACTCGTAAAGAAATGCATTATACTTTGCCAGCAGATACTTTAAGTCACGATCATACGGAAAGTTTTGAATACTATGAAAACGGTGAAATAAAAAAATCATCTTTTAAATTTAAAACGAAGATGCGTCAACTTCCCATAACCAAATTTTACACAGTTAATGGAGATATATCAATTTATTATGAAGGAGACACAACAGTAATTCCAGATAGCTATATTTTAAAAAAATATTCTTATAACAAAGAAGGTTTTTTGAAGGAATTTTCTGATAAAGGAATAGCCGATGGTGCATACAATAGACTTGAAAAATATATATACGAATACGATAAGGAAGGAAACTGGATTTCTGAAAAAATTAATATTCTTATCAAGAGATCTAATTTTGAAAATCAATATGTTATAGATGAAAATCGAGCTCCTGTGAAAAGCAGTTATTTTACCAAAAGAACGATCATTTATTATTGATTTATTCTATATTTAATTAGCAAATAAAATTTAATTTTTAGAAGAATTTCTCCAACCTTACCGATGATAGTTTGTTCTTTACGGAAATAATAAACCTTAAGTTGTCTTATGATTAATACCATGTTAACACAACTTAGTTCTGTTAGTTAAGTCAGTTTGGCAAAAGACCATATGGCTTTTTACCTGTCAAAGAACGAAACAACATTACGACAATTATTTGGACTATGAAACATGGTCGAAAATAGTAATTCCACAAAAGGATG
>MDSV01194867.1_pt1 | contig 14426 bp, 14 predicted proteins | sample 810851 | NCBI WGS metagenome assembly MDSV01 (sample SAMN05326640, study PRJNA326480) | marine metagenome | isolation source: seawater | place: Atlantic Ocean: North East | collected 2012 | reverse complement strand
TCTTTTACTTGTTGTGGCTCTTCTTGTACTTGTTGTTGTGGCTCTTCTTGTACTTGTTGTGGCTCTTCTTTTACTTGTTGTTGTGGCTCTTCTTGTACTTGTTGTTCTTCAGTATTATCATTTGCAGCATTTCCTCCACTTTGCAATGATTTTTTTGGTTTACCAAGAAATTGTAATGTTTGACTAATAGTAAAATGATTGTTTGCAATATCATAAATTATAGTTATTGGAAAATTGTTGCGACTTAAATTACCATTATCGAATGTGGCGCGGCTAGTATAATAGTCAATTTTTCTTTTTAAATATGGGGACATATTATCATAAACTTTATTGGATATTTTCCAAGTTGTAACATGATTTATATGATTAATTATACTATTATGCAGTTCATCGTTCAATAATAAATATAATTGTTCGTCATAAAGGAATCTGTTTGTAAAAATAGTATCCATTAATAAATTAAACATAATAAAAATGAATAGGTTTATGAACTCAATATATATGATTAATGAAACAAGATGTATTAGATAAATGGCTAAATATTAATGATAATGATTTTAGAATAAAAAAAGTAATGTACCTAGATTGGTCAGAAAGATTGCCAAAAAATGTTGTTTGGCTCGATAATATACCACATAATGTGACATTTGAAACAACAACATATTGGAAATCTATTGATACGAATATAACTATTTGTGGCAATATAAAATGTGGAAAAATATTTGAAAATATTGAGTATAAATACGAAAATTTATCATTTCTTAAATCACATTTACAAAAATGTATACGAAGAGGTTATGATAATAGTTCCGTCAAAACCGCATTGCATATGATAAAAATGAATCAAAATGTATTTTTACGTAGATTAGCAGTTATTATGATAGAAGATGTTGCACTTCACGAATCATTTGGAATATTAGTGTGGTTAATTGCATCACGCATATGTCTTATGAATAGACATGTAGAGTGGTTATTGGGATTGGTATGTGTATTATGCAAAATATCTCATAAAGATAATTATATAAGTTATTCTGGTAAAAAGTCGCCTTTAAGAACATTATTACAATCTAAATTTTTGTCATTGGAAAAGGAACAATATTCTTTATTATATTGTATGCAATTTATAACCGAAAATACGAAATTTATGAATAATGATAAAAAACTGATTATAAAAGCATTAATGCATTATTATATGCAATTTAAGTTAGGTAACAATGTTAGTAAAATTGCAATACGACCAATATGTATTAAACTTCCTGATTTAGAATTGGAACAATGGGAGTTAAGTGCAATTGATCATCATTGTGCTAAATTTATATTAAAAGCTATAAAACAGCATTTTGATGAATATTCAGAAAATCAAATTAAAGAATTAATTTGGAAAAACAGTTCAAGTATCAATTATAGAATAAAAAATCAACACTCAGATAAAGATTGGGAAAAGATTAAAAATATTGTTGTTAAAAAGCAATATTATATTTTACATAAATATGTATTAATGGACGATTAACAATCCAAATCGCTATCACTATAATAATGTTGTTTTTCTATAAAAATGCCATTGTTTTCTTTTGCAGAAATGAGTAAATGTTCTTGAAATACCTTTATATTCCAATAATCAGATTTGTTTCCTAATAATATAATATGTATATTGTTTCCGAATTCTGAATAAGCTTTTTGTTTCCATTTGTCAATACCTTTGTAGCTGTTAATGTTTGTTACATCGTAGACTATAAATATTAAATCTATTTTCAAACTTCTAAGTCTTTCTATATTTTTTTTTAATTTAATTGGATCCACATTTTCATTAGACAAATCACCCGGATAATCTATGTAAGTTAAATAGTTATATCTTACAAAACGAATAGTATTTGTTTTTAAATATTTGTCATTGAATTTGTTGACACAAGTTAGGCGATTTATTATACTTGATTTACCGACAAGGGGGTCACCCATAAATAGAATATTTCCTTTTTCAGGATCATATGATCTATATTGTGCTATACAATCTAAAATACACATCCTATTAATTTGACTATTCAAATTATATTTTTGTTTTACGTCTTTTCTTAAGAGTTTTTCTAGTAACTTTCTTGGATTTATATCCACCAGAACTTTCTCTTCTTCTATTTCTCCTCGTTTTATAATCTGACATTGCTCTATTCAAACTAAGGTGTTTGTACCATTTAGATCGTGGACCTGCCTCATCCCATAATTCATCCCATTTACTTCTTTTATTAAAACGATCATCAATAGTAACATTTTCTGGATAGAATTGCCCAAGAAACCCTTTAATATTAGGCTCTTTTTCGTCACCGTACTCACGATATAACGCTCTTCTATATGAAGTCATTTGTTCTCTTAAAAAATCATTACTATTATTTTCTAAATCTTGTCTAAGTCTTAAATCCTCCAAATCAACAACTATTGTATCTAAATCAATATCTTCGTTCATTAATTAATTAACAATATTATTATGCATTTTTTGAATTAATTTAATTAATTACTATTTTTTACTAATTATTAAGCATTTATTTTAATAAAAAAATGTATTTTTTACCAAAATAATTAAAATAATTAATTATTTTTAATTATTTTTATTTATTTTTATTTATTTTCGTCATAAATTATCTAGTATTAATAATATATGTACAGAAAACCAAAAAATAGTAGAATTATTAAAAAAAATAAAAATAATAAAAAAAATAATAATTTGAAACTATTTGGTGGTACAAATAGTTATCAAGAATCTAAAGATAATTTTTATAGTATTCTTGATTCTGAAGAGGAGTTCATTCACAATCAGCAAGAACGAATGAATAAAATAAGAGAGAAATTTGCGTTATATGATGATAAAGAAGCTGCATATAAAGCGGCATATGGCGCTATTATAGACAATGAAGATAGAAAAGCTGCATCAAAAGCTGCTTTTGATGCGATGAATGCATTAAATTTAAGAGGACAGCTTTTATCGAATTTAGGAAAGAAAAGTTTAGAAATGTTATTAGCTGATTTAGAAAAAGAGAGAGCAAATATAGAAAGTATTATTAATAAGATTTTGATGGAACTTGATAAAAAACAAGCAGAAGAAATAGCAAATGCTGCTATATTAGATGATAAAGATAGAGAAGCAGCATCATATGCGGCAAATAATGCGAAGTTAGCAGAATCAGACAAACTAGCCGCATTTAATGCAGCAAATGATGCGTTAATGGAAATCAAAAAGCAAAAACGTCTCAAAAAACGTAATAAAATAGCAAAAAAGAAGAATCTTGTGTCTAAAGATATAATAGAACAAAAAGAAGATTTACAAAATCAACTTGGAGTAATAGAATCAAAAGAAGATGAATATGATTATGCAATGCAATGGGAAAAGAATATTGAAGATAAAATATCTGATTATATGAATAAATTTCCAATTTTAAGAATTTCGGCAATAAAGATGGCGCAACAAGATCTTATTACAAATAATTCATATCAAATAGATTATATGAATATTAGAATAATTCAAATTGATGATATTATGCAAAATGAAGGAGTATCTTGGACTGTTGCGGAAAAAATACACGACAATCCAAATATGAGTGAAAAAGAAAAGAAAAAACTTATACAACACGGACAAACATTAGGTTCAGTAATGGTAGGCGATACAGTAGGTGACTCGGAGTCTAGTATACCACAAATTAACGAATCTGATAAAAATATACATAATCTGATGAGAAAATATAAAATATCACGAAAAACTGCTAAATTATTTCACGAAAACCATGACTTGTCTGAAGATGAAAAAAAACAAATAATAAATAAAGAAGACATTTATTCACAAGAAAGAAACAGAGAGATTCAACAAATGGCGAAAGAAGAATTAGATTCTTGGAAAATTAATCTTTCAGAAAAAGAAAAAGCCGAAAAATTTTCATCAATATTAGAATTAATGAAACAATTAAATTGCAGTTTCGATACTGCATATACTGTGTTGACTAACCCAAACATTAGTAATGAAGAACTGGACAACCTTATTAAAAATGATAAAGTATTTCAAGAATACAACAAAAAACAATTAGAAGAACATATCAAATTAGAACAAGAAAAAACAATAAAACTTATGGCTGCACAAAAAAAAGCAAAGTCAAAAGAAAGACGCAGACTTCTCAGAAAGCGTAAATAAGCATTTTATATATAATAATCAACTTGTCTATTCGGACATGGACATATAACCCTTTGTTTGGTTTTTTTTCCATAAATCAAATTATAATGAATTAAAGATCCATATATATTTTCCAAAAATTCAAAGAATCTATAGTCTTCACAACAACATTCGTCTAAATACAATAAAGTTGTTCCATTACTCATGTGTCTCATGTTTCCAGCACATATTCTGTCTTCACCCGAATTGAAATAATTAATTGATACATTTTTACTCCATGCTTTACCCCAAATATATACTTTTCTAGTAAAATTTCTTGACCACACATATATATTTAAATCTTTGCTTGATGCGTTGTATTCATTGGATAAAAGAGAATGTAATGCTTTTGAACATAATCTGATATTAATAATACATGGTAAAGATAACTTATTAATGAAGAAATCACCATTAATAATATTTTCAAAAATATGTGTTTTGCATATTATATTTAATTTTTTATTGAATAAATCACCATTTACTATTTTTTCGTAATTGTTCATATTGATTTTATTGCATATCCAATGTCTTATATATTTTAATGGTTCATTTTTTTGTAAATTTAACATTTTGCAAATAAAAAATATATAAAATGCACAAATCCCTAAATAATATTTAAAAGCATTTGATTGTAAATTGCTTCCTTATTTAGCTGTTTTTTTGCGCTAATTGTTCTCCTATCTTCCTTCTCATGTTTTTTGCAATTAATATTTTGGTTATTATTCTTCCACGAAGATGAGGGGAGCTTATACGTTGTTATGACAGTATTTAATGTCCTGTCTGTCATGTATACAATATTCTCATATTGTATCTTCCATCTTGCTTGGCTTCCTTTATTGTGACTGCGACATACTTGTCCATACTTTTTGGTCATTTGGAGCTCATTCAACGAAATATGTCTATCTGCCATGCGTGTCTTTCCATGTTGTGTCAAAATCAATGGAGATTCTGCTCTCCTTTTAATTAATTTCTTAATTGACTGTTTTTTATTATTAAAGTTTTTATTATTGGACTGCTTTTTGTTAAGAATTGCATTATTTGACTTCTTTTTGTTAAGAAGTACTTCCTTATGTCTCACATGCTTTTGTGAATAAATATTTTTCTTTTGTCTTTCTTTTTTTTGATATTTCTTGCTAATTCTGGTATGTCCAGAAAGAACTTTCTGAGTCATTTTGCGACTCATTACCTTTTACTCTGTTTATTTAATATAGAAAAACTTATATTCATTTTTTTGAAAAAATAATTAATCTTATAGAAATAGAATTTTTGTTATTTAAATTATTATGTTTGCTAGAAATTTTAGAAATTACTTAATAATAATTGTTATTGCAAATTTATTTATGATATTAATTAGTTAAATCATTGCTAATATAATATATCATAAAGTATGACTATTATATTTCGATATTTTAATCAAAAATATATTGCGAATATATTCAAAAGATTATTTCATCATGAAAAAATACCAAATGGCAGATGGAATTTAGAAGATAAATATATTGGAAATATGAGCAATATAGCAATAAAAAATAACGAATTCAATAATCATGATCATTGCGGTGGTGAGTTATGTAAATATCCACCAAAAATAAAAAAATAACGAATATTAAAATAAAAATATTTTAATATATTAATATGAATGCTGCTGATGTACTAGTATCATTATTTGGTGTACTAACGTTATTTATGGGAATTTTTGTTATTTTTGGAATGATATATTATGTATTTCTTCCTGTACTTCTTTCTTCCTGGAACGCGAAAAGGATGGATAGAAGACAAGAAAAAAGGTTCAACAAAAATAAATATTCCAATTTGTAAAATGGAGAATACGGTGATCGAAACCGTGACTTCCCGCATGCAAAGCGGGCACTCTACCACTGAGTTAATTCCCCGGCTGCGTATATAATAACGCAAAAAAGCCAATACTTTTTGTATTGGCTGTACCCTCGACGGGACTCGAACCCGCGATCTTAAGATAGATTCTATTATATAGAAGTCTTACGCGTTATCCAACTGCGCCACGAGGGCTTCATAAAACAGCGACACCAGTGAGATTTGAACTCACGCGATTCTGACTGAACTATTTAATTCAGTTTGCAGAGCACACTCGCTTAGCAGGCGAGCACCTTTGGTGGTTTGATTAAACAAATAACCACTCGGTCATGATGTCTTTTTTACCATTTTATGTGAAGAGATTAAGAATCTCTTAATTGTAGTTAGTCACATATTCCTTATATTGTTTTATTTACCATGAATATGGTAACACATATTTCAATGTTTATAATATACATTAAAATCTCTAGCTAATTTATGTATTAATGTTTTTGTTTCCACTATTTCATTAATATTTGAAATACCTTGTCCACATCCCCATATTGAAGACCATGCTTTTGGAGCTTTTTTGCTAGTATCTAGTAAATTTTCTTTTATGCCTTCTTTTTCTAAGTCATTAATATTTAATCCTGCATTTTCAATTGAAGGTAATAAGTAATTTCCATTTATTCCCGTAAAAACATTTGTATTAACAATATCTTCCGCACAACCATTGACTATCATATTTTTATATTCATTTGCAGCATTTGCTTCAGTCGTTGCTATAAATGGTGAACCAATATAAGCAAAATCAGCACCCATAGTTAACGCAGCAGCAATTGATCTTCCACTTGAAATAGATCCACCCAATACAAGTGGACCTTTAAACCATTCTCTTATTTCTTGCACAAGTGCAAAAGGCGATTGATTGCCAGCATGTCCACCAGCACCAGATGCTACAGCAATCAAACCATCGGCACCTTTATTTATTGCTTTTTTTGCATATGAATTAGAAACAACATCATGAAAAACAAAACCACCATAAGAATGAACGGCATCATTTATTTCATTTCTAGCACCAAGACTGGTAATTACTATAGGTACTTTATGTTTCACTATTAAATCCATATCTTCCATTAATCGTTTATTTGTTGGATGAACGATTTGATTAACTGCAAAAATAGATGGGCATCCTGGCAAACAAAGTCCAGCCTTTATTCTAATTAGCCAATCTTCAAGAGTTGATTCACCGTTTTTTCCTCTAGCATTTAAAGCAGGAAATGAACCAATAATTCCAGCTCTACATTGTTCTACTACAAGAGCAGGAGTTGATACTATAAACATTGGAGCAGCAATAACCGGAACTCTCATATTTTTTTTTAAAAAAGCTAATTTAGATAACATTAAATTCTATTAATGTCCTATTTTTATATATATACAAAAATTACTAAGTCACAAATACATGAATCCACTCTAATCTTAATTTAACGGATTTTGGGAAGCAATGATCCTTGCCAAATCTAGTCGCTAGTCTCCAGTTCCCTTAAACTCCGTTGTTTTCAGGACAGCCCGTCTCATTCTCGTCCGCGGCGCAGTCGATCGCTTTCTCAATATCAGAATAAGTATATGAATGATTTGGGTTCGAGTCGTTGTTTGTTTTCTCCATACCCGCGCCGCCGCCGGCGTTCCAGCTATCCTCGCCCATGAAGACACATCTGTTATTATAATCATTGGTGCATTCGCCGACTCCCGCTCCACCGGCGCCGCCGCCCAAGTCCACCCACTTACATGGATATACGTTATAATTAAGCCTGTAATCAACATTGTTTTTAATTTCATTCAAATCGTAGTCAGTACCATTACCGGTGAGGCCAGCGGCCGCGAAGTCGTCAAAATCCGTTAGTGCAGCATACTCGTCTCCCCTACCTTTGAATTTCTTTTTAACTCTCATCATAGTGTTGCACTTGTCTTCAAGTGCGATGGACGAACAAGACTCTTCTTGTATGTCAGTCTTCTTATTCTGCCCACATACGAGACCAGTGCTTGATTCTTTTCCGAACTTAAGCGCTGCTTCAAAAGCTGGTCTATTTCCGGCAATGCCGCCCACACCACTCATTTGCCCTGCGTCCAGGACGGTTCTTCCCCATTCACGGGTCGAGGGTGCCTCTCTTGGGGGGTCGTCCTCGTCCTCGAAAGATTCAAGTACCAAAGTTTTGTAAACAACAAAATATAAAACAGCAGCTAATAAAAGAAGACTTATAAATGATATTATGCAACCTTTTTTAATTAATTTAGTAGGTAACATAGTGTTTAATTATATTAAATATAAAATTTGAACATAGTATGTGTATATCAAAAAAATGACATTATAATTTTTCTAAAATATTGAATTCTTAATAAATCAAATATTCAGAAGAAAAACGTTAAAACCAAAGATGGTAAAAAACAAATTAATATTTGAAACAAGCAAATGGTATGTTAAATCTACATGTAATAATTGTATTACAATAATATCTCTAGATGGAAAACAGCAATTTGATTTAGGAATAAAAAACAATTATGTAATGATATTTTCTGTTACTGGAGATATTGCTAAATATAATAAGATATTTCCAGGAGATTATTTAGTAAAAATTGGAAAGAGAAATACATTTTGTAAAACATTGGATTATTGTTGCGCAAAACTGTTTGCAAAAGATGAAATACATTTAGAATTTAAAAGAGTGAATAAAATGCATTTACCAAGCTGCAGAAAAAACAATTTTGAAAGAGTAAAAAGAAGAGAAATTGTTATGCAACAGAAAAGAAAAATAAATGCTAAAAAAACATTGAATTTCATTAAAAATTCTACTCAAGCGCGGAAACCAGAGAAAGTGGGTTGTAATTCATTTATAAAAATGATTGCTAAGAACGTATTAATTAAAAGATTAGTCAATAATTAAACAAACCAAATACAAAAATCAAAAAATCAATAAAAAACCTACAAAAATCAAAAAATCAACAAAAAAATATATAAATTTTTTTTTTATTATTAGAAAAAAATGAAGTGCTATTATTGATTATATATATATAAACACATAAACAATATTATTAATAATGGCATCAATGGAAATTGCGGAATCTTTTTGCGGTACATGCCATATTATGATAGAATATTACAAAGCATTGAGAAAGAATGTTATTCACAACAATCTTCATAAATCTCCAAAAAAGCTTCGTAGTTTTATTAATAAGTTAAAGAAATCCTCGCCATTGGTAAGACAATCCGGTAATGCAACAAAGCGCGAAAGAAAGGACATTGATAGTGTCATGAAACAAGTGCATAAATATGTTGTAAAACAATTATGTAAATGGCTAAAACATAACAAAAATGATATTAGTATTTTAGAATATATTGGTCAACAAATTAAACATCACCAGAATATGATCAATAGTATTAATGTCGCAAATGCGGGACTGATCCAACATTCTAAAAAAAAGAGAAAGACAAATTTACACAAGCGTTCTCATAAAAAGAGTGCTTTGAATGATTTAAGTGATGAAGATTCTGGAAGTGATAGCGATTCTGAAAGTGATGATTCCGAAAATGAGGACATAGAAGTAGAAGATTTATTGTATGATGGTGTTGGTGAGTTAGTAGAATCTGATGAAGAATCTGACTCGGATGAAGAGTCAGACTCGGATGAAGAATCTGACTCTGATTCTGACTCGGATTCTGACTCTGATTCTGAATCAGAATCCGAAACGGAAAAAAATCGTTCAAAAAGGCGTAAAGTTTCAAAAGAAAATGGTGAAAATACAACAAATAGCAGCAATATCAAGACATTGCGTGAATATTTGAAGAAACGCGATGAAAGACCGTATTCGAGTGTAAAGTCACAAATTGCATCATTTGAAAAATTAGAAAAACAAGATCAGAACAAAATTGTTGAACAAATTTCAAAAACAAAAGAAAAATCCTCCTGCCCCTTAATTTATAGAATTATGTTATCTAATTTACCTCAAAATTGTAAGAATGATATTATCGAACGACTTGAATCTCTCGATAAGAATGAAGATGAATGTCCCAAATACAGAGAATATGTAAATGCTGCATTACGTATTCCATATGGCGTTTATATTCGAAACAAGTTAAGTCCAAAATCAAAAAGATCAGACATTAAGAAATTCTTGAAAAATACTGCGAAATGTATGGATGAAGCTGTACATGGTCATGAGAAAGCAAAGCAACAGATTTTACAATTTGTTGCTCAAAATGTGTCAAACAAATCACCAAAGGGTTTGGTTTTGGGAATTGAAGGTCCTATGGGTAATGGAAAGACTACATTAATTGAGAAGGGATTTGCGAAAGCACTTGGTCGTCCTTTTGCGACGATTCCTTTGGGTGGTGTACAAGATGGTTCATTTCTGGAAGGTCATGGTTATACATATGAGGGGTCCAGATGGGGACAAATTGTGAATGTATTGATTAATAGTAAATGTATGAATCCGATTATTTATATGGACGAATTGGACAAAGTTAGTCGAACTGCTAAGGGAGATGAAATCAATAATTTGCTAATTCATTTGATTGATCCATCTCAAAATCATCATTTTCGAGATAAATATTTCAGTGATATGAATATTGATTTGTCGCAATGCATTTTCATATTCTCTTACAATGATAGAGATGCAATTAATCCTGTTTTGATGGATAGAATTACTCATCTCAAGACGCGGGGATTTCGTTTACCAGAAAAAGTTATTATTTCCAAGAGATTTCTACTCAAAAATATTATGGAAGATGTTGGTATTAGCACTAATAATATTGTATTTGATGATACTGTTTTAGAATGGATTATTCAAAATTATACGAATGAAGGTGGAGTTCGAAAACTAAAGAAGATTTGTTATGAAATTGTACGTGAAATTAATTTACGACAATTAACAGACAAAAATGTGGAATATCCATTTGTTGTAACTCGAAATATTTTGGAAGAAGACATTCTTAGTTGTCATATTCCTTATAGACACGAATTGATTCACAATCAACCGGTTGTTGGAAAAATCAATGGTTTGTATGCAACATGTAATGATACTGGTGGAATTACATTAATTGAAGCTGTGTGGCTCCCAAGTGAAGCAAATCTGCATTTGCAATTAACAGGAAATCAAGGTAAAGTTATGAAGGAAAGTATGCACGTAGCTAAAACATTGTCATGGTCATTATTAACTGATGAAGAACGAAAAAATCTTAAAGATTTTTGGAAAGAAAATGGACATCAGGGAATTCATATTCATTGTCCTGAAGGTGGAGTACCAAAAGATGGTCCTAGTGCTGGAACAGCAATTACTACTGCAATTTATTCATTGATGTCAAAAAAGAAAATTCGCAATGATATTGCAATTACGGGTGAAATTGATTTATGTGGAAAAATTATGGAAATTGGTGGTCTAGAAAGTAAAATTTTCGGTGCAAAAGCTGCTGGGTGTAAAAAGGTATTGTGTCCGAAAGATAATTCAAAATGCTTACAAAAAATTATTGATGAGCATCCAGATATTTTAAGTGACAATTTCCAAGTAAAATTGGTATCGACTATTGAAGATGTTTTGAAAATTATGTTAGTGTAAAAACTTTGTATGTTGAAAAAAAATATTAATATTTATAATGGAAATTTCTAAATACCTAATTCTATTATTATTATTAAGTATTGTTGCTTTTTTTATATTTAGCCATAATACTAGTGAATCTTTTAGAGCACCAGATCCTGAAGGAAATGCATATTGTGATTCATATGATCCAAATCGCTCCGATGGTCGTCTAAGGGAAGGTACATGTTATTATAGATATGATGCAAATAGTTGTAAAGATGTTGGAGATGATTCATGGAAAAAATGTAAAACGACACATGGTGATAGGAATTCAGGACAATTAGATAGTGGAAGGTATATTCGAAAAAGTAATGGAAGAAAAGAATTTTGTGAATGGAAGCCCGATGATGATGCGTCTACAGATAGTGATGGAAGTTGTGTAACCGATTTTAGTGAAAGTGAAACAGATGAAGAACCAGAAGAATTACCATTTGGATGTGTGAATCCTACTAAATATCGTGATTATATAAAAGATTCAAACGCTCTTGATAGTCCAAATACACACAGACATGATGAGAGTAAATGTAGTTCGAGTTTGTACGATGTATGGTGTGATGATCCAAAAGCAATATATCCAGCACCTGACGATTATCCAAATAAAAATAGTAATGCGTGTGATCCAGATGATTATGAAGAAAAATGTAAAGATCCAAATGCAAACAACGGAGATCCAAACTGGCCTGGCAGAGCAAAAAATTCTATATGTACATATGATTTTATAGAAAAACCACTTTTAGTAATTAGACAATTCAATTATCAACTTGAAATCCACATTCCAAAAAGTGGAGTATCCGTTTTTAATGAAAAAAATGGAACAAATTATTCAGATTCATCAGATGGATTATCAACAATTTTTAACGACATTTCTGCGAAAAAATATAATATTGTATTTTCTGGAAAAAGCTATGAAGTTGATTATATCAAATTTATGCCATCTTATATACAAAATACTTGGTCAAACGAATATATAGATCCATTATCAATTGATAATTCAAGCGTTTATTTATCATTGACTTTAAAAGAAATTAAAAATGTTTCTGCAAAAACAGATTATAATATTCCACCTGGCGATTTTTATACTCATGATTTTGTTTTTAATGAAATGGAAGAAATACCAATTTGCGTTATCAATTCGAATACACGATTTGATTTAAATAATAATACTTCAAATGAAAATAGACCTATTACATATAGAATTGAAAATGTAAATGATCAAATAACATGTGTTAAACAACAATGGGTTCAATTATCTGAAAAAGAAACAGATGCAAACAATTGTGTTGGCAATAAAAAATCAGGAATACCAACCAGTGCCGACCAAAATGTTTCACAAATAGAATCTTCTAAATATGTCCATGATTCTGATAATTTAGTAGTTTATAAATTAGATAATAACAACAATTCATTTTCATGTAAAGAGAAAACATATATTCCCTTTGGAAATCCATCATATGATAATAATTTAAATAATTGTCCGGCGAATTATACCGATTGTAATGGAAATTTTATTCAAGAACCACCAAAACCAAAAGTTGAAAAAGTAGAATGTATTAATACTCCACCAGATAATTCCAATAATAGATGGCTGCAAATGCTTGGACAAGATGCTGTATAATTATTTAATTTTCATAACACAAGTTTTATGAACTGAAATTTGTGAGCATATTTGTATTGAAGTTTTATGCTGCATTACGTATTCCATATGGTGACGAAAATTTGCTATTTTACCGTCAACTAAAAATATTATTGAATGAGGTACAAATTCTTCAACACAAGCATTCAATAAATATATATCACTAATATCAAATGTTTGAATAAAATTGATAAGTTTTTTATAACTATAACCATCTATAGTTAATGCTTCATGAGGACCACCAAAAACACCTCCCTTATCCAATGCTTTTTTATATATATTATTATTTGAGAAACTTTTCCAATGCCATATGTTAGGATAATTAGTATCATTTACTTTATTTGTCAAATGATTATGTTTGTGTGTAGGTTCAAGTGATTTTAATATACTCATATCATCCAAAGTTAAATAATCAAAAAATATACATCTTTCTGACAATATCATTACATAATCAAAGTTTTGATTTGACATATGCAATAAATTACTAAAAATACCCTGAACTATAGAACCATGATGCCGTTTCTTTTGAATTCTCTCTGGATTTATAATTATTTTTATTTTTGAATTTTGAAATGAATTTTGAAATTTTATCAAATCAGTTTCATCATATTTAGGATCAAGATTATAAACAATAGTTATTGAATCAAACATACAAAATTGATTAATAGATTCAATTTGTTTTTTAGTATATTTGTTTGTATATGTGTTTATTGATAATAAAATGGTAGACATACTATACACACATATATTTACTAAAACTTTAAAAATTAATATATCTCTAAATAAAATTATAAATAATACACTTTTTCCCCTTCTTCATGTATTAAATATTTCTTATAATTCTTAACAATTTCGTCTGGAGATTTATTTTTAACTCTTTTATATAAAGATTCATAAGTATCAACTGACAATGCTGATGTAATAATCGCTTTTATGTTATTATCATTTAGCCATTCTTTATATTTTTTGGAAGCCGCGTTGCGAGTTTTTGGCATATTATGTGTTTTTATTTTATCATCATTGTATACTAATATGATTTTATTACCTGAAGCCATTTGATGCCAAAAGTTTTCTAATTTTTTGTTTTTTCCCCAAACAGTGTCTGGATTTTTGTATATTTCTATTAATCTTTTTGATTTTTTTTTTGTTCTTTTTTTATTATTA